>Ga0185299_10001003_pt1 | contig 63711 bp, 61 predicted proteins | sample PaiPotPPA55metaG_FD_128002 | JGI IMG/M metagenome (GOLD analysis project Ga0185299, IMG submission 128002) | Iron sulfur acid spring bacterial and archeal communities from Banff, Canada, to study Microbial Dark Matter (Phase II) - Paint Pots PPA... ... | reverse complement strand
GAGATTGCCGGAATTGCCGGATTTAATGAAAGTTCGCGGGCCTACTCCGCTCGCGAACTGCTCCTCACGTCTTCGCTCAGGACGATCGCCTCAGCGATCTCCTTCATAGTTTTACGTTTTTGCCGGCTCTGGCGCTGAATACTCAGATAGGCCTGCTCTTCGGTCAGGCCAAGATCACGCTGCAGGATTCCCTTCGCTCGTTCGACTAGCTTTCGCGTCGCAAGCTGCCGTGAAAGGCCAGAATTTTCGGTCTCAAGCCGGGCCACCTCGATCTCCGCACCCGCCAGGGCCCCTACCGTCGAGAGCAACCGAATGTCCCGAGGACTATAAACCTGCTGATCGCGGTTCTGCAGATTCATCACGCCCACCAGCCGTCCGCGCGAAAGCAGTGGTACAGACAAAAAAGCTTCAAAGCGATCCTCCGGAAGCTCAGTAAAATAACGGAATCGCGGGTCTTTATAAGCTTCACTAAACACTGCGACCGGCTCCCGATGCTCGGCGACCCAGCCCGTAATCCCCTGCCCCAGGCGCAGCTTTAGCCGATCGACCAGCTCATGGTGGGGATTCTTGGACGCCCGCAACACCAGGTCATCGCCTTCGAGCACATAAATAAAACAGGAATCACATTTGACTACTTCGACGGCAAAGTCCAAAACACGATCGAGCGCCTGATGGAAACCATCGGCGGACGCTATACGACTCACGGTGTGGTGCAGAACGTTTACGTGCGACTCATCAATATCATCAATGTGGATAGAAGAGGCCATGTGTAAACGCTATCGGTGGTGGGTGTCACTGTCCAATTGCAATTTTTGATCGAAGGAATAAACCAAAACTGATTTTGAATTCATCTACAGTTAACGACTCCCGTTTTTGAGCGGTCGCAACTTACTGGAGTAACACAAGTGGTTACCCTCAATGTGCAAGGGGTTGCAGTTTCGCCGCCCTACGGCTATCCGGTGGACGAGGCTAAGTCTTTATTTGTGAGCTAAATACAATTGTGCTAGCATTCGGCGCGAAATCTGCTTTGACAACAGCGACGCTTGCAACAAGCGCAAACCCGGGGACTGAATAATGGATGCTATCGCGAACGCGGCCGCCAAACGTAAACGCAAGTTGACCGCGCTCCCACTGCTGGTCGTGCTGTTTGTGATTTCGTATCTCCTGTTGACCAAGCTGGTCATTGAACAGGACAAGACCATCGACTCGCAGCGCAGCATGATCCACATGCTTTTTAAGGACAACCTGTACTTGAGCAGGCCTCATAAGCATGAGGAGTTGTCCAAAAAGACCAAAACACCTGCCAGCAGCCAGCTTCAGACCAAGATTCCGCCATCTCAGGACCCGGCATCTGAGAATTCGTCGAACCAAGCGTCGTCAACCCAGATCCCGTCAACCCAGGTTCCATCCAGCAAGTTAGGGTCACAAACGAATGCGAAGGCCCAGCGCAAGGGACGAAAGGCGGAGAAAGCAATCCCAGTAAGCCCTCCGGCCGAATTGACCGATCCCTCCGACCAGAGGCGAACTTCGTTTTCGATTTAGGTTGTGGCCCGGGTAGGTATTTATGAAGGCGTTCGCAATTTTGTTGTTGTTGTCACTCCCCGTACCCCAGGTCCAGCTTTCCCAAGTCGCCAATCCCCAGCCTGAGCCGCGCTTTGCGCAACAGGCCAAAACCCCTCACCGCAAAGGCGGCAAGTGGTATTTCGCCCGCACTGGGCACGCAGTTTACTGTTACGGCCCGGTAATGACTCTCCCCAACCAGTCCGGCTCGATCGAGCGGGTCGCGACCTACTGTCGCGGTAACCAGTTGCTAGTGCCGTTGAAGGACTAGAGAAGCCTCGGCGCTTGCTTTACACATACGCAGTCTAGCTGTTCCTACTTGTTCCCTGCTCCCTCGACCTCCAGCAAAATGGGCTGGAGTTCGTTGACCACCTGCGGGTCCCCTTTCGCTAAATCGGTGGTGATTTTGTCACGCGAGGAAAGGACATCGGAGAGCATGGAACGGCCACTGACGTCGGAAGTTGTTGCGGCGAGCTGACGGACCTGATCAAAAAATTGATGGGCGTATGCGCTCGCCGTTCCATAGTTCAATTGACTTGCTGAGACGTACGTCAGGGCGGCGGAGCGCCGAACTTCCGCAAGTTGAAAGGCGGCGTTGCAAACTTTCACCTGTCGCTTCAAATCGCGGGCTTTCACGTATTGCGGGATGAAGCCGACGAGCAGGCCCGCCAGGAACAACACCAGCCAAACAGTATGCTCCGCATCTGGATCTCCTATCGTGTGATTTTTGGGAGTGTTGCACCGATCTCGATGGACGTCAAGTAACGGCGGGTTTGGGTCATGGCGCGGTTTCAAATGCACCACGGCCCAAAAGTTGGCGCATCAAGGCGGCGGGATTGCGGAGGCGCTGGGGCTAAGTGCTTACACTCCGGACGGATTAAATGGTTACGCTCTATGGTCTGAATGCCAATGAAACGCTCTGTTCTCGGATCGAGATATTTATGACAAAATGCCGCTCATGGCAAAGCGCATTCTTCGGGTGATCAACTGGCTTGGTCAGACGCCCGCGGTTGGCGTGTGCGAATCATGCAACCAGCAATTCAAAGCGCCTCTGGTTGCCCTCAACAAGACTAAAGTGGCTCAAGCGAGTCTCCAACAGCAGTTCGATTCGCACCGGTGTAAGCAAGAGGATGGGGCTACAGCGTAGTCAATTACTGGTCTTTCCACCGCAAGATCTTCACCTCACCGTAGAACCAGCCGCCCCTCTTCCTATTCGGTCGCATGATTCCGACCCCACCGTGTCTGTAATCGCTATCCATCCAAGTCCCTTTGCCAATGAAGGCGGCTACATGGACTCCATGAAAGACGGCCACATCTCCGGGCAGGAGCTTACTGTTGTCTACATCGTCAAAAGCGGCGACGTCCTGTACCACAAAAGCATCTCCATCGCAGTTGTGTCCCCAAAAGTCCTTTGCCAGGCAGGGGCGATGCCGCTTCGCCGCACAGATGTACTGCGAACAATTCAATTGCCAATAGTCGGTGCCCTTCAGCATGACCAGCGACTCCAGATAATTACGAGGGGCTGATTTGAAAGACAGGGACAGCGCCGACAAGATTATTGCGGTTGACACCAGGACCAGACGATTTGTGCCCGAGCTGGATAACCTGTGGTACATGGTCTTTGGTGAATCTTCAAACCACAGTCTGCAATCGAACAATGCGCGTGGCAAGTCACCGAAGTTACCATTACCGAAGTGGTGTTACGCGACCTTCGATTCAGTTCTGAGAGCCAAGTACAGGGTGGCAGTGGAGACTCGCGTGCCCACGATGGCAGGCTTGAATGCTGGCTGCCGGAGGTTCATTGCCGCTCCCGCAAACGTCCACATTGAGCAGTGAGCAATATTGCACAGACACATTTTGTGATTGAGAGTAGCTTGACAGGGTATGTAGCCCCTCCCCCAATGAAATGTGGAGGACTTTCAAAGCGTTCTCCACATTTTGCCTTTTTCCCAGCCGATTTCCTTACCAGGTTTGGGCCTGGTAGGCGCGGCAGGAATCGAACCTGCAACCCTCAGATTAGAAATCTGATGCTCTATCCGTTTGAGCTACGCGCCCACAAATTGATAATACCTCGTGCTCTGACGCACGGTCCTAATCTTGTACCAGCCATCTCAGAGCTTCTTCGCGAGTGCCGAAAATCGAAAAGTTTCGCCGAGAAAACTTCGTCATCTCATCGTGGAACTCGCGTGGCAAGCTTAGGGTTCCAACCAGCGCTGATCTCTTGACAAACGGTTTGTCGAACACCGCTGTCTCTTTGACTGCACGCAGAGCCGCGGCATCAAATAGGCCTCCACTGAAATCGGTGAGTATCAGGACGGAGCCACGCGGCTCAGCGGTGACTGAATCGGGCACCCGACGCGTAGTTTCTTCGGCTTCGCGAGCGGTGCAGTTTGATAGATCAACCAGCAGAATCCGTTTGCCTTCGTGCTGAAAGAAGCACACCCGGTTACCGGTTTCCCGCTTTTCGCTAGACAACCTATTCGTCCAATGCTCTCGCGGTTTGAGCTACGCGCACAAAACGAATTTAGCACAATCAAAAGCAGTTATTGGAAGCAAGGTCAGTACTGGCCGAAGTCATGATTGGGTAAAGTGCGGCGGTTAACTGGACAAGAACTGGACCGTAACTCTCAGTCCGATGGGCAGTGATCTTGCGTCGTCGGTTGAAAGAGTGATCGTGACCTCAAGAACGTCCCGGTCGATCTTGTCCGCAGGATCATCGGTAAAGACACTCTTCTTGCCCATGACAGTCGAGATGTTCTGTACCGTTCCGGTAAGTTTCTTACCGGTAAGTCCTTCGCCCCGGATAACGACGCTTTGGCCAATCGTAACTTTCGCGAGGTCTCTTTCATCCACTTCGGCCTTCACTCGGCGGCCGGAAGCATCGGCGAGGATAAATAAAGCGTGCGGAGTGACGGTGCTGAATGCTTCGCCTGGCCGCGCGTCGACCCTCAGGACCGTTCCATCAATCGGCGCGACGATTGAGCATTTCTTGATTCGCTCCTGGGCCTCTTGCACACGGCTCTCTGCGGCCAGTACTTCGGCATCTGCGCGTGCCCTTTCCTCCGGCAGTGGAGGCGCTGCGAGCAATCGCTCGGCCCTAACGGCCGCCTGGAATTCAGCTCTGGCCACACCGTAGTCGCGCCTTGCCCGATCGTAGTAACTCCCGGAAACCTCTCCACCCGTGTACAGAATGCGCTGCCTGTGCAATTGCGCCTTAGTCTCGGACAATGTGGCCATGGCGGCGGCGGTCTTTTTGGCCGCGACTCTCTTCTCCTCGATGCGTGCTCCTCTCAGCACGCGCGTTCTCGCCTGGCGCGCCGCATCGGCCTCAGCCAGAGACGCATTCAACGCGGCGTTCAGATCGTCGCAGGCAATCTCTCCCAGCAAAGTTCCCTTCTTCACGAGCTGACCCTCGGTGACGTTGACCGTCTTCAACACGCCGTCTGCCCCAGCCTCTACTTCAATCGTGTCGGAGAGTCCCTCGACCCTGCCCGGCGACGCGAATGCCACATCTGGCGCATCGCCGGACAATATCTGATGGGCCTGCACTGATCTGTCGCCGCGCGACGTCCAGTAAAAGGCCGCACTCCCGCCGACTACCGCGATCGTGAGCAGGCCGGCTCCGAGTTTAGTGCGTGCGCTCAAAGAGATTTCGCCTCTTCGTTCTGAATTTCGCCGTCACCCAAGACCACGGTGCGGCTGGCGTATTCCTGCCAACGTGGATCATGACTCACAACAACAACGGTTTTCCCGTTCTGCTCCGCCTGGCTACGGAGAATCTGACATACTTGTCTGCCTGCGCTGGCATCGAGAGATGCGGTCGGCTCGTCTGCCAGGAGAATCGGAGGATTCCCCGCCAGCGCGCGCGCAATCGCAACTCGCTGTTTTTCTCCCGGACTCAAACCGTCCGGTTCATGATTCAGTTTGTCGCCCAACCCAAACTGGATCAGCAGGTCCCGCGCTGTTGTCATTCGGTCCTCCTGCTGCGGATCGCGAATTTCCAGTCCCAGTGCGACGTTGTCGAGTGCGGAGATGGAACGAAGAAGCCGGAAAGTCTGAAAAACGAATCCGATCTTCTTCCGGCGGAGTTCCGTCCTCTGCTCCTCGTCGAGTCCGTGGACCGCGAGATCGTCGACAAATACTTTCCCATCATCGGGAGAGAGCAGACAGCCCAATAAGGACAGCAGCGATGTTTTTCCGCTCCCCGACGGGCCGATAACCAATGACAGCGTTCCCGGCGTGAATGACACTGACACGCCGCGAAGCGCGTGCACACGGGCATTTCCTTTGCCGAATGAGAGGCGGGCATCCTCAACTGCCAGCAGCCGTTCAGGCACGGAACACCCTCCCCGGGTCAACCGCAAGTGAACTGCGAACCGAAGCCACAGACGCCAGCGAGCACATCAACAAACTCACTGCCACAATAACCAGCGGCAACCACTCCGGAGTATGTATCCACGGGATAAAAGATTTGGCAAAGATCGTCGCCGGAATCGATGCGAGCAGCCCCAAAACGCTTCCCACCGCGCCACAAATTAACGCCTGCATAATCACGATGCGGGCAACGAAGGTTCGCGAGGCGCCCAGTGCTTTCAGGGTGGCGTATTCCTCGATGTTCTCCATCGTGTTTGCGTAAATAGTTTGTGACACGACCACGAGCCCGATCAGGAATCCCAGCACGGCGGCGGTTGCAATCGCGCTTCCCGCACCAGTCTTGGTCAGCCAGTAAGTGCGCGACTTCGAGGCAAACTGCTCGCGAGTGAGCACGTCCACTTCCGGCAGCCGCTGCTGTAGGCTTTGCTGTACCTTCGCGACGGAGTATCCTCTGGCAACTCGCGCAACAATGTACATGCCCTCTTGATCGTCGAAGCCCAGGTAACGGGCAGCATTTCGGTACGAACTAAAAAGAACCGGTACACCAAGAAATCCACCAAATCCGCGGACCTCATGTTCGATATTCGCGCGTCGTCCGTTTATTTCGGCCCGTGCGGGCAATGACACTGTTTCGAGGACACTTCGATCGCTTTCATCGTAAGTAACCGACTCCGGCGAGAGTTGATTCGGTCTCTCAGTGATTTCGGGAACAGGAAAGCGCTTTCCAATGTTCGGATCGGCGCCCACAAGCGCAATCACTTGTTGTTGTCCATCCAGCTTGCGATATACGGCAAAGGCCACGCATGCCCGCCCGGTTTCAACAACGCCCGGTACACCTGCTGCTAGCTCCTGCACCCGTGCTTCAAGCGGCGCTCCGAATTCGAATGCTTGCACTCCGCGGGCGGTGATCCAGATATCAAGATCGCTGGCCTCCACGAATCTCGATGCAGCCCGCAAAAATCCAGCCAGCAGGCTCCCTTGAAATACCATCAGAAACGCCGCAAACAGCACTCCCAGCACAGTTACCAGAAACCGCGTACGGTCATGAAGTATGTTGTGCCAGGCAAGTCGCATTGCGATCGGTGAACACGATTAGGTTTTGCCGCTCGCAGCCGAGAGGGATTTCTGCTGCCAGTTCATCTTTTTTGCCAACAATAAGGCCGCGTCCGGCGCCGGCAGCGGTCTAGAAAAATAAAATCCTTGTCCGTACTTACATTTCAGTCTGGTTAACAACGCCAGTTGTTCGATGGTCTCGACTCCCTCGGCGACTACTTCCAAATGAAGGTTCGAGGCCATCGGCAAAATGGTACGCGCGATCTCTGTGCCTTCTTCACTGTGCTTACTATCGCCTATGCCACTGATGAAGGAGCGATCTATCTTCAGCGTGTCGAGTGGAAAACGATGCAGATAACTTAGCGAAGAATACCCGGTACCGAAATCGTCGATCGCCAGGCTGATGCCCAGGGCCTTGATCTTCTCGAGCATCTCGATCGCAGTCGCGGGATCGCCCATCACCGTGCTCTCGGTCAGTTCTAGTCTCAACGCCGCTGCCGGCAGGGCAAATTCCTTCAATACACCTTGGATATCTTCAATCAGGTTCGGCTGAAGGAACTGCCTCGCCGAAAGATTCACACTTATAGTCAGGTCCGAATAGGCCGAGTAAGCCGCTCTCCACTCACTCATTTGCCGGCACGACTCGCGCAGGTTCCACCAGCCCAACTCGCGAATCAGACCTGTCTCTTCGGCCACGGCAATGAATTCTTCCGGCCCAAGCTGTCCGCGAGTGGGATGTTGCCAACGCAACAAACTTTCGAAGCCAACAATCTCTCCTGAGACCAGTGAAATGATCGGCTGGTAAAAATTAGAAAATTCGTGCCGTTCAATAGCGCGATGTAAGTCCATCTCCAGTTGTAGACGGGCCATCACACTGGCACGCATATCTGCGTCAAACACTTCGTAACGGGCTTTCCCTAACGACTTGGCCCGATACATGGCCGTGTCCGCATCGCGCAGGATTTCGTCTGCTACTTCGTAATTTGCCGCATTACTTATCGCAATTCCAACGCTTACAGATGTAAACACTTCCTTGCCGCTCAAATTGAAAGGCGCTGCCACGGCCTTCATCAGGCGCTCTGCCGCCTGCTTGGCATCAGCGGGATCTTTGATTCCGTCGAGAAGAACGGTGAATTCATCTCCGCCCAGGCGCGCAACGATAAAGTCCCGCCCCACACGCGCGACCATGTCCGTAGCGCGCAAACATTTTTCAAGCCGGCTTGCAACTCCTACCAGCAACTGGTCGCCAACGAGGTGGCCCAGACTGTCGTTGACCATCTTGAAGCCATCCAAGTCGAGGAACAGGACCCCGAACAGATAGCCTTCGCGGCGCTTAGCGTGCTTGAGCAGCCGAGTGATCCGATCAGTGAATAGAAGCCGATTAGGCAAGCCAGTTAAAGGGTCCGATACTTTTCCTTGTGTGATGTCCGTCTGCCATCCCGCCATGCGCAGGGCCTTGGCGGAAGCATTGTGGACTGCCAGTCCGCGGCTAAGCATCCAGCGGAAGCTCCCGTCTTTGTGCAGGACGCGGTGCTCGCTTTCAAATTGTGGCGTCCGCCCCTCCTGGTGTGCGAGGATTTCCTGTTTTACCCGTTCGCGATCGGCTTCGTGAATGCGCCCAAACCATTCCTCCGGTTTGTCCCCGATTTCGTTTTCCTGGAAGCCCAGCATTGCCTTCCAGCGGGGAGAAAAGTAAACCGCATCGTTTTTTAGGTTCCAGTCCCACAGGCCATCGTTAGCACCACGGGCCGCCAGAGCGTAGCGTTCCTCGCTCTCTTTTAACGCTTCCTGCGCTCGCTTGTGAGAGAGCTGGGTACCGATGCGCGCCAGAGTCACGGCAAAATCGATCGGTTTAGTTACGTAATCGTTCGCCCCTAAATCAAGCGCTTTGACAATATCTTCGCTTTGATTCTTTGCCGTCACCATGATGATCGGCAGCTCAATTGGAGAATAGGTTTCGCGGATGGTTTTCAGAGCTTCCAACCCGCTGATCTCCGGCATTTCGATATCCAGCAGAACTATGTCTACACTTCCCTCTTTCAGGCACTTCATCAGTTCGCGTGCGCCATCTGCGAGGACTACTTCAAAGCCTTTGCGTTCGAGACGGCGCGCAAGCATGTCCCGGTTCAGTTCGTTGTCGTCCACAATCAGCAGTCGACTCATTCGCGTCGTCATAAGCTTTTTTCGTTGACCAACAAATTCTCAATCTTTTCCGTTAATCGGCCGAAGTCAACCGGCTTGGTGTCGTAATCATTGCAGCCGGCCTTCATCGCCTTATCGCGGTCTGTTAGCAACGCGTGCGCGGTAAGCGCAATCACCGGAATGTGTCGGGTTCGCGGATTTGCCTTCAAACGACGAGTTACTTCATAACCATCAATAAAAGGAAGACTGATATCCATCAGGATCAGATCGGGCATCTCTGAGTGAGCAGTCGCCAGTCCCTGTTCCCCGTCAACAGCGATCAGCACCGAGTATCCTTTTCGCTGCAGCCTTCTCGACAGCATGTCGCGGTTCATTTCGTTGTCTTCAACTAACAAAATTCTCGGCATGATCAACGTCTCCGCGGGTGTTCGGCTCCGACTTGTACTTGACCTTTGTGCGCAATTGGCAGCGATACCGGTATTTTGACCGTCTTTGGATTTGAAGAACGGACAGCACGATATTTCTCGATCAGGTCGGCAAGGCGTTCGCGATGCACCGGCTTCACGAGATAATTCGAGGCGCCCAGGCTTATGCCCATCGCCTCGTTATCTACAATGGTCACCATAATTACGGGAATGTCTGAAAGTTTCGGGTCCGCCTTCAGCTCGTTCAGCACTGACCATCCGTCGCGTCCTGGCATGACCACATCTAGAGTAATGATCACGGGACGAAGTTCGGCAGCCAAACGCAGGCCTTCTTCGCCACCGCGAGCAGCGACCACATTTACATCCAGCTTGCTAAGGAATCGCGTCATAAGGTCGCGTACCGCGGCGTCGTCGTCGATGACCAAGATCGTGTCCCGGTCCGTTTTAGTCGGCGTGCTTGCAGCCGGAGAATCGCTGGCTCCATCCGGTCGCGTGGAATCTGCCGTCTCCATCCGGACGTGAGCCGGCAGCTCGGCTGTGAAGGTCGCGCCCTTGCCCAGCTCGCTTTCCACTCCGATCCGGCCTTTCATTAACTGGACAAACTTGTAACTGATCGCAAGACCCAGGCCCGTGCCACCGTACTTGCGCGCGATCGAAGTATCCGCCTGGGCGAATTCTTTGAATAGGTTTTCTCGTTGCTTGGGAGCGATGCCGATGCCGGTGTCGGAAACCCGAAAACGAATCCAGTCCTGCCCATCTTCAAGTGTACGGTCGACGTCCAGGCCGATGGTGCCATGATCGGTGAACTTGCAAGCGTTGCTGAGCAGGTTGAAGAGGATCTGGCGGACCTTGGTTACGTCGGCGCGCATGCTGCTCACCTCGTCAGCCAGTCGCACGCGCAAGGTATTCTTATTCTTTTCAATGGCCGGCTGAAGGGTGGTGATGATCTCGTCAACCATAAGCCTGATGTTAAACGTCTCCAAATGCAAAGGCATCTTCCCGGCTTCAATTTTTGAAAGATCAAGCACGTCGTTGATCAGCGACAGTAAATGCTTGCCGGCAAATTGGATCTTTTGAAGATCGCCGATGTGATCGGGGTCCTGAGAATCGCGCGCCTCTTCTTCAAGCATTTCGCTGTATCCGATGATGGCATTCAGCGGCGTGCGCAATTCGTGGCTCATGTTGGCCAGGAATGTGCTTTTTGCGCGGCTCGCTTCTTCGGCCACATGCTTGGCTTTCAGCAACTCTTCCTGCGCCTGTTTACGCTGAGACACCTCTTCTTCCAATTCGAGAGTTCTCGTCTGCAGCTCATCGTTGGCCCCACGCAGTGCGCCGTCACGCTGCTGAATGTCAGATAACATCGCGTTGAAGCCATCAATCAGACTTCCAATTTCATCTGAGTAAGACTTGACCGCGCGCACCTCGTAATTTTTGTTGGCGGAAACTATTTTCATAGTGTCCTCCAAGTGCATAATCGGGCCGGAAATCACCTTCTGGAGCTTGGACGAAACTAAGAACGCGAAAAATACGGAGACGAGAGCAAACACCAAACAGATGGTCGCATAGCGGCGGGCGCGCATGCTCCACTGGCGCATATCGGACTGCAAGACCAATGTTCCTACACGATCGCCGTTGAGCGTGACATCGTGGCAAACCTCAAGATACTGACCCTCGAAACGGTAGGGTTTTTCCGCCGAACATGTCGGCACTGCACTGGCCAGAGTCTTTTTATCGCGAAAATAGTGGGCGAATATTTGCCCGTTCGGGCTATACAGCGCCGCTGAAACAATATCGCCCTTCGCCGTCAGCGCCGACAATGTTGCAGTCGCCGCTGGCTCATCTTTAAACGCCATGGCCGCGGCGCTGTTGTATCCAATGATCTGCGCCTGGGTTGTCAGGTCATGAGTTAACAAGTTTCTAAAGGAGATGAGGTCGTATATCAGAAAGCTGGCGGAGGAAAGCAATAGCGCGATGCTGCTCGTCAGCATCGTCATCAGAATGAGCTTTCGCTTTATGGACAGATCCTGGAACTTCATTCCGGTTTCCTGCCTTCACCTGCCGCCGGAACGATCCTTGCCAAAGCGAGCAACCTGGAACTTATGTTAAGGTCAGCCTCCTTCGCCGCCTGTACATTCACCTCAAAACGAACTTTGTTGTCTTCAAGAATCAGATTGATGATGCCGCCGTTCCTTGCGAAGCCGGGCGTTTCGCCGATGGTCAGCACCGGCACACCTCTCAGCATTTGGATCGCCTCGCCAAGGTGCGGCATCTCCGAAGAACTTACATACAGGATTTGGCATTCTTTCTGGGGACCCAACGCTCTTTGCAGTTCAGATACTGACTTGGCCCGTTTAATAACAAACGGGCGCGCATTTACTTTCTTGCCGCCCAACGCCCGGTCGAGGGTGGTTCCGAAGTGGTCTTCTCCTAAAATGACGATCACTATGGGCGAGTCAGGCTGAGCAAAGCTTGAAGAAGGCCACTGAACCAGGTTCGCGAAATTGTAGATAAATCCCGCTTTGATCAAGTACTCCGACGATCCGGATGTACTTTGAGCGTTGAGCATCACGGCCGCCAATAGAATCGGCAGTATCGCGATTGCTGCTCTTACTCGTCTTTTGATCGACTGGACCTGCATGCGCTTAATCTCTCACTACAACCCAACTGGTACAGCCGTCTTACTCGGAATGCCACGTAATACTGCCGTAGATTGAGCGCTTCACCTCAGTCGGTGAGATGTTGATAAAATCCGGGACAAACTCGAGGTGCTGGTGGTTCAGTAAGTTCTGGCTACCGATGGAGAGCTCAAGGCTTCGCGGTAATGCATAGCTGAAGTGAGTATCCACCGAGTAATAATGCGGAATGTTCAGGCCTGGCAGGTCGTCTACATAACGGACCGTCAGGTCGTGTTCCAACCGCCTGAACACGTCCAGCGACGATCTGACGTAGAACTCATGCCGCGGACTCGACATGTCCGGGTTGTCAGGAGTCGGATCCATGCTGGTAGCGTCTTTGCGTATATTCATCTGCAGATAGCTGTAAGACGCGGACATCTTCCAGCGCGGAATGACCTTGTACTCGCTGAAGATTTCTGCGCCATATGTTCCGCCATGCATCTTGTTGCTGGCTACGAAGGGAACTACCAGGTGCAGAGTTGGATCGGGCTGTACAAACGGCGCCCCTGGCTCCGCTGAACGAAGATGTGTGTAGTTGTTGTAGAAGGTGGCGATATCTGCTGACACGTTATTGGCCACCTGGACGCGATAACCAACTTCGTATGCGAGCAGGTCTTCCGACTGGAACTTGTTACTGCCGTAGACGTCAGCCTCGGCCGGCAACGGCGTCGGATTTCCGGGGCCGCCCGGCGGTATGACTGCTGAGACCAATTGCAGGCCGCGTTCGGTCAATGCCGGAGTTCTCACCGCTCGTGATACTGCGGTCCACACCGACTGGTTCGGAGTAATGTTCCAGAGCACTCTGGCATTCGGCTCCACTTCGAGCCCAGTAAAGTCGTTGTGCTCAAGTTTCGTACCGAGCGTGAGCTGAACTCGCCTGTCCAGCAGGCTTATCTCATCCTGACCGAACCCGCTGAATTGGTTCAGCTGGTTGTGGTTCGGCTGCAGCGACACGGTAAAGCTCGAGTTATTGTTATCGCCGATTGAGCGATATCCAACTCCCCAGATGACCGCCTGCGAATCAGTCAGGTGAAACGAGTGCTGGAAATCTATGTCGAAAATATTCTGGTGATCTGCGAAGAGCGAGTTTTCGGAAATATTAGTCTTGTCAAAATACACTTGCAGCGAGGTCGAGGAGTTTCCGAAGTCATGGGCCCATCGGCCAAGAATGTTCCCTCCGCTGATTGCGCCTGCGTTCGGGAAAGTGCTTGAGTAGGGTGCGCTAAGCGAAGGAATAGTCAGCATTTCTCCGTAGTGACTGCGATACATATCGCCCTGAAGTGTAATTGAGTCAGGGCCGGTAGGATTCCAGTCACTTCGGAAACCACCCCGCAGCGAATCCCAATTGTCGGTGGCGTTTCTGTCTAGCATATCCGTGGAAGAACCGACGTTGAAATACTTCGCATATGCCCGATACGAAGTATCCTGTCTTAGAGTGCCGCCGTACCGGACATTGCTGAACCCTCGCAATTCATTGCCGCCGCCGGCAGTCGCCAGTCCGGCCTGTGTATTTCTCGCTGACTTAGTGATGATGTTGATGACACCATTCACCGCATTGGCGCCCCACAATGTCGCTCCCGGCCCACGGATTACTTCGATTCGATCGACATCCTCGAGCATCACGTCCTGTACGTTCCAATAGACACCGGAGAATAATGGCGTGTACACGCTTCGCCCGTCGATCAGCACAAGTAGCTTGTCAGCGAAACGGCCATTGAACCCGCGCGAGCTGATGGCCCACTTATTTTCGTCGATCCTCGCCACCTGAATGCCGGGGGCCAGGCGCAGCGCTTCGGGGATGTTAGTGGCGCCCGAGCGGCGTATGTCCTCCTGCGTGATTACGTACACCGCAGCAGCGGCGTCCGCTACCTTCTGGGTCCGTTTTGAGACGGACGTGACCTGCATGTTCATGAGGTCTTCGACGCTCATGGTCGTGACGTCAACCTGATTGCTCTGCGCCGACGCAGCCATAACGAATAGAGCCGTCAGGCTTGTGATTAACAGAGCGTGCGTAAGGCCTCTTAAACTGTTGTGTGGGTAGCGAGTGGTATGCATGGTTATTTTCCTTCGCGAGAAGGCGAGAGCCGTTTTTTGTTGTGATGGGTTATCTAACCCTTACGTTCTCGTTGTCCCCTTTCGCAATTGATAGTCTCGTTCTGTCCTGCTGCGCAAACTTACGGTCACAAGGGTTTTTCCCCCGTTACGGTAAATACATTGGAATAGGTCAGGGTGTCAGGGCGACGCAGGTATTCAAGAAATCGCTTTCCGTATGCCTTTGCCGCACTGTCGCTCCCAAGTAGTCGAGCAACTTGGGGAAGCGCAATCTCCACCTTTAACTGCCACTGCTTCAGAATTTCCGGCTCGATTTCGCCGGCGATCAGGTGATAACACTCGACCTGAACCTTGATGTTTCTTAGACCAGCTTTGTGCGCCAGCGAGAAAAGCTTGCGCCCGACAAATGCATCAAAGCCCGTCTTTGCCAAACCAGCTACAACTTTTTCAACTACACTTTGCACCGCAGGATCTTCGGGATAATTCCAAAGCAGTTGCCCGTCCAGATCCTGGATCAAAACCGTGCCACCAGGCCGGCACACTCGGACCATCTCAGCCGCGGCCTGCTCTTTCTCCGCAAGGTACTCGAACAACATCCTGGAATACACCAGGTCGAAGCTGTCCGCCGGGAACGGCATTGCGTGGGCATCTCCTTGCACAAATGTCAGTCGCCCGTTGGAGCTGTGTTTCTGAATCGCTTCCTGCACACGCGCCGCGCTGATATCAATTCCCACAGCGTGAATCGAAGGGTCCTGTGCACACACTTGTCTCAGAATCACTCCCGGCCCGCATCCGACCGATAGAACATCTGCCCCCGGCTTCACACGATGAGCTAGATATTTGCGCACCCACGCCTCGGCATCCACCTTCAGCGCAAGCCGCATGGCCTCGCGCGGATCTTCCATGATGTAAGTGCGCTGTGCTGAGCTCATTGCGATCCTGCCGCCGCGCGCTTGTGTTTCACCGTCTGCTTGCTCGCGCGTTCCAGAAGTTTCGAATAGAAACCGTCCACGTGTTGATAAAAACCTTGATGACCGGCTTTGAGCCAGATTCCCTGGCAGTAGTGCCGCAAAAATTCCGCGCCACACTTAAGCAATGTCTCGGTGGCCATTTCATCGGTGATTAGGGGAATGTCATCCAACTCGAAGTCTTGATACGCGGCTGACGACGCGGTCACCAGTGCGGCTACCGCGCCGGGCACGTCGACTGCGGGAAGCGTGGGATGCAGCAACAAGTCGCAACGGTTCTCCAAATAGCTGAAGTTGATCCCCAGCGGACCGCGGTAAGCAATAGCTGCGCCGACGGGCTCGCTGCGTGTTCCCTGATAGGCCAGCCATACAGAACGGGTGCGGCGTAGCCCCACTGAGCGATACATTTCATCAACGCTCTTGAGTTCCACGTCTCCTAACAAATCTTCGCCGGCGATATAGACGCTGCCTCGCGTGGCGGATGCGATCGCGGAGAGCGCCTGCTTTTGCGAAGGATCGTAAGGGATGGCGCGAATTCTGCCTGCCGTGGCCAGCTTCAGTCCACGCGGTAATGCGAAGTAGCTATGGCGTTGCACCGAGCAGAGCGCTTCACCAATCGTATATACCATCGAGCCGAACACTCGCGCCGGGAACCGGTTCTCCGGACGAAACCAATTTTGAGCGTCGTCAGTTCCTCGAAGAATTTTTCCGGCAGCGGCCGCCAGCATCACTGCGCGAGATGCAAAAGGATTGTTGTCGCTAACCAGGTGTTGTGACATCCAACCGTGGGGCGCAGTGCGCCAGACAGCCAGTGAAGCCATGCCGCGACTTTCGTCGCCCGCGGTAAGAATGTAGAGCAGAGATTCGCCGGCGCGAAGCATCTTCCGCCAGTTTTTCAATACGATGCTGAGATGCGGACGCAAGCGAGCTGCTTTACCCGGATAGAGAAATCCGGTCCGTTCATAGAGCGCAAAGATCTCTTCGACCGACAGAGCATTGACCTCAACTCCATAAGTGGCATAGAGCCGCGATAGTTGGGGCACAGTGCTTAGCGCTTGCAGAAGCTGCGCGTCTGACGACATCCCGCCTCCGGCCAAAGTTGAACGACGTATGCATCTCTGCCTATTGGGGATCGGACGACTTACAGTAAGCAGTTACACGAAGTACGAGCTTCTGCACGAGTCCGATAGGTCAGGTGTCATGTTTACAAAGAGACAGATAGCGGACAAGTTACGGACGTAAGTGGATTACTAAAGGACGGCGCCTGGTAACTGGCATCGCTTCAGGCGATTGCAGAGTTCTATCGAGAGGCGGTTACTTACTAAGCGAGAGAAGGTAACGTGCGCGGGACTCGACTGGTCCTCGTGAGTAACAGTTAAGCAAAGCGCGATCGAAAGCCACTGAGGAGACTCAATGCTTGCGCTTCTTAACTTATGGTGCCCATTTTTGGACGGCAAACTGAAATGGGAGTCATTCCCAATATTGGGAGCAGCATGCCCGAGTCGCCCTCAACATTCCCAGGTCCGTACCCTGGATTACCAAAGCAGGCAGAATTCCACAGCGCAGTTCATTTCCAAACGGCACAATGCCAGCTTCCAGCGTCTAATATTGGTAGCATTCAGGAAGCATGCCCGTCAGAAACCAGCGTTCTGTGGAACCAGGGACCGAGTTGGACGCGGTTGTGGTGGAACTCTACCACCGAAGCCGCGCCGGAGACTTCGGCATCCCTGCGCACGAGTTCGGTGCGATCCTTGACGAAGTGGCCGCAAAGAGCATTCCAGAATCTGCCAACCGTCAAAGACAGGATTTTTTTACTCGCTTGCATGTGGAAGATCTGGCACTCGCCCGGGCATGCGCTGCCGGACACGAGCGTGCCTGGCAGATTTTCATGCTTCGCTTCCGCGAAAAGCTCTACGACGCGGGGCGACAGATTACCCGCGATGATGTAACCGGCAGAGAGCTTGCAGATTCCGTTTATGCCGACCTGTACGGCACGCGAACCCGCGAAGGCGGGCGCCAGTCAAAGCTTTTCTCCTACGGTGGTCGGGGATCGCTGGGCGGCTGGCTGCGAACCGTGCTGGCGCAGGAGTACATCAATCACTACCGAAAACAACGCCGGTTGGTCAGCCTGGACCAGGAATGCGAGGACGGCGCGCAATTCCCTGCCGCGGCAGCGGAGGCAATTCCAGCAGTAGATGAACGGCTGGAACATGCCGTGGACGGTGCCCTGCGTTCGCTAGCTGCCGAGGACCGGTTCATTCTTGCCTCATATTTCTTGGACGAGCGCACCCTCGCAGAGATTGCGCGCGCCATGTACGTGCATGAATCGACGATCAGCCGCAAAGTTGAGAAACTCACAAAGAGCCTCAGAAAGCAGATTCTAAAAGGGCTGATAGCCATGGGGATGAGCCGGCGGCAGGCGGAAGAGGCCCTCCACGCAGATGCCCGCGATCTGAGGCTGGATATTCGCGCAAGTTTAGCGCAAGATTCGGCGAAAGTAGCGTTCTCCAACAGAGGGGCGAAAGCCGGCGAAAGGGGCCGATAGGCCAACAAATAGCGATGGACGCAGCAATCAAGAAACTCATTTCTGGGCGCCTGACGGCGCAAGCCGCCGGGCCGCACCCGGATTCCGAGATGCTGGCTGCTTACGCCGAGAACACGCTTTTGCGGCAGGACCGTGAAGGCTTGCTCACTCACCTTGCCGCATGCTCGGACTGCCGAGACGCCCTGTATTTAGCTATGCCCGAGGCCGATACGCAGAAGGTTTTCTCGCCTTCGTCCAAGTCGCCGCGACTAGCGATTCGTTGGGCGACGCTGGCCGCTTCAGTCGTAATTATCGGTGGCGTTTTGCTGACCGATCGCGGGGTTTTCAACCAACACGCGCCGACCGCTCAACCGTCTGCAGCCTCAACACAGAAAATCGCCGAACTCAAGGCGCCATCCATTGGCGGCCAGATCGCCGAGCAGCAGGCACCCGCAATCCAGGCCGCGGCAAAGGTTCGCGCCCCGCTCAAGCACATGACGGCGAAACCTCAGGCCAGCATGCAATTTGACCAGTCTGGAGAGGTTCACTTCACATCCCCGCAGTCGGCGAGTGGGGCTAACGTGGCAGTTGACGCCCGCTCTACCTCGGCAGACCGGGCCATTTCCCGCGTTGATTGGACCATCTCCGCAAGTGGTGACGTGCAACGCTCACTCGATTCCGGCAAGACGTGGCAGGCTGTTCCTGTGGCTGGCTCGCCATTTCGCGCGATCTGCTCGATCGGCAACCATGTGTGGGTGGGTGGAAATGCGGGCGCACTTTATCACTCCTTGGACTCTGGTCAAAGCTGGGCGAAAGTTGAGCCGTTCTCTATCGATGACATTATTCACATCAACTTCTCTGACCCTCTGAACGGGCTGCTGAGCACAGCGCACGGCCAGCTTTGGAGCACCTCTGACAGCGGCCGTAGTTGGCATTCGAAGTAGCCCATCAGGAACACAGCCCGGTTACTTCTACGAATGCCCTCCGTTACCGAAGTGACATTTACACCTCTGCTTCACTCTTCTAGTATCCAATTCGTTCGAGGCAGTTCTGGGGGAGGGCTGCCGAGGCGTCCTGAACTAATGTTCAGGGCGCTTTTTATTTTGGGCAAAACGAGGCTATTTGAGCCTGAATTACCGGGCTACCCGGGGCTGCCGTTCTTGCGACCTTCTTGCCCCAATAGCATCCAATACCTAGTGTTACGATATCGACAGCGCACAACGCGTTGGAGGGAAGAGGAACAATGGCGGCGAACGGAATTATTGAAGTGACCGATGCGAACTTTGACCAGGACGTGCTGAAGTCGGAGACCCCGGTTTTGGTGGATTTTTGGGCGGCCTGGTGCGGACCGTGCCGCGCCCTTGCCCCCATCGTCGACGAGCTCGCGAAGGAATATGAGGGCAAAGTAAAGATCGGCAAAATGGACGTAGATCGGAACAATGCGACGCCGATGCGCTACAACGTGCGCGGCATTCCCACCTTGCTGCTATTCAAGGGCGGCCAGGTGCAGGAGCAGATTGTCGGCTACGTGCCTAAAGACCAGATCCAGAAGCGGCTGGAAAAGCACATTGAAGTCACAAAAACAGTTTAAGTAATTGATGTTACCTAATCGGATCGCTCGGAACCCCCGAGCGATTATTCTTTTTGCCTTTGAAACGGCGCCCAGTATAATTCTGCGCCATGGGTCGTGGTTCGGCACTGGTCGCAGGGCTTCTGGTTTGTTCAGTTGCCTTGCAGTTGCATGCTGACCACTCACAGGCGAACGAACTCAATCACGACCTGCAAAACAAGGTCATCCTACTCAGAAATTTTTACCGCGGTGATCGGCTTGAGTACGACTCTGCCGGAGAGCCGCTAGGAAATCCGCCACCCGGAAGTTGGACTGTCGACGGCGCGATTAGAGTTCATAAGGTCAGCATCTCTCATAATCGTCTCCAAATTCACTCAAAACGATATTTCGTACAAAACAGCCCTGATGGGTACGACCTGTTCCCGTCTCAGCGAGATCTCACAATCGAGGTCGACACTGGAAGCCATCCCATTACCCCGGAGTTCGTTCACGCAATCATGAACCGCATATTCCTGACGGCCGACGACCGTGCGGCCGATCTTGTTCCGGACTACTGGAAACCCTGTTTCGGTGCACAAACAACCGCGGTGCGAAAGTGCCACATGTCGCCTCGCATCGCCCCCCTGTTTAGATTCGCATCCCCTCTGCAGCCCAGTTCTCCGCCTCCAGATTTAACACCGGCAAGCGATAGTCAAGGTGTTTTCGCGGTCGGAAAGGGTATAACACCACCACACGCTGTCCATGCTCCCGATCCTGAGTATTCGAAAGAGGCGCGTAGAGAACGCGTTCAAGGTATCTTGATAATCAGCCTCGTTGTCGACAAGCTCGGGCAGCCTAGCGATATAAAACTCATTTCTCCAATCGGATATGGCTTGGACGAGAAGGCGATGGATTTGGTGAAGACCTGGAAATTTGAACCCGGTCGAAGGGGTAGTGAGCCGGTGGCTACATATGCAACCATAGAAGTTGCATTCCATCTCTATTAATGGCTAATACTTCCTGAGCACTCCGATGACTCTACCCTGGATCTGCACATCCGCTGCGGGCACGATGATCGGCTTCATCTTCGCATTCGAAGGCTGCAAGCGAATCTTGTCACCCTCGCGATAGAAACGCTTGAGTGTGGCGTCCGTGCCGCCAACCAGCGCAACCACGATGTCGCCATTGTGCGCGATCTTGCTCTTCTCAACCAGAACATAGTCGCCGCTGAGAATGGCCTCGTCCTGCATTGAGTCGCCGCTGACCTCGAGCACAAAGGCTTCTTTCGACCGCACGAAATCCGCGAGCGAAATGGTCTCCGGGCGTTCGATAGCCTCGATGGGCTGACCTGCGGCAATTCGTCCGAGCAGCGGCAACACCATGCCGGTATTCACCGACATCGCGATTTTCAGGCGCCCTTTTGGAGGAAGCAAATCGATCGACCGGCTGCGGTTGTAGTCGCGGTTCAGCAGGCCTTTTTTTTCGAGGTTAGAAATATGTTTGTGGACGGTGGCCAGAGAACTCAGCCCCAGGCCTTCACCAATTTCTTCGAACGAAGGCGAGTACTGGTTGCGCTGCACGAACTCGGCAATAAAGTCGTACACCTCTCGCTGACGCTTAGTGATCGCCATGAGAGCATTGTAGGCGAATATAAAGCGAAGTCAAGAACTTCCGCTTAGGGATGCGAATTTTCCTGTCTCGCTTTCTGCCGGAATCCTAGCGGCTTATTTCGCATAGAGCTAAACTCACGTGAGTCACACGGAAGAACATTAAGAATGCGGAGCGACGATTGAGACTCTCGGCGGAGCGCTTTTCTGGCATTGCTGCTGTTTCTCAATAGCAGCATTCAGCGCATTAATAACTTCCAATAATCTTTGTGGGTCTTTTTCTTGAGCGGCTTCCTCGGCTAGAATCCGCCATTCTTCATCGCCCGCGGCCATAGAAATAGTCCTCTTTCTTCGTGCAGGCAAATCTGCTGTGGAAGTTTAGCATGGACAGTTCGATAGGATACGAAGCTGTTTTTTTAGTGCCTCCGTACGAAAACTCCGTTTCAAAGTCGAGCACGTCATAGGCGAACAAATAGCGAATATGATACGATGGCTTCGCCATGGCGCGCCGTCCCGATTTCGGTAAGGATGACCTTCAACACAACGATCGCAACGACGGAGCTTTCCGCAGCCACGAAATAATGAGCCCTAACGATCTGAAGCAACTGCGAAGCAGTCTGTCGCGCATCAGCTTGAACGCCGCCCGTCACGCTTACCACACCGCCTACGCACGCTGCCGGATGGTGAATGATCGCGTTCCCAGCCCGCGCTCGATTCAGGAACTCGTCCAGGTATGGAAGCAATTGTGGAAGCGGAGATAATCGGCCGTGTGGGTCGGAGGCTCTCGTCCGAAGAGTTTGATCTTCTTCTTCCTACCACCGACGAGGGTGCCCCATCTTTCGCGTTCTTTGCGAAAAGGTGGGACTTCGGCTGTGATGCGTCATCCCGAACCTCGGTGTCTTTCAGCCGAGGGAGGGATCTTGCGTGGATCGTATCGGGGCAGTGCCGCTGCACGCTAGATCCCTCGTCCCGCTGGTGAGAGCGCGGGACTTCGGGATGACGCCTGTGTTGGAGAATTTCGGCGACCGCCTTCTTCTCCTGTCATTCCGAGCGCAGCGATTGATTCGCTCGCGAATCCCATCGCTAAGTCGAGAGCCTGCCCGAGCGAGTGACCTAAGCGGAAACGCGTCGAATGGGGACCTGCTGTTTGACTTTCCGAGTTTGAAGAACCAACCTATCGACAAGATAAAATCAAAAGCTGAGAACGAATCCGGTCCTCGCAATGGCACACAATCTCGACCACACCATCTCGCTTCTCACTCGCACTCCCGCCACTCTCGATGCCCTTCTGCGCGATCTGCCCGAAGCTTGGACACTCCGCAACGAGGGTGAAAAGAGTTGGACTGCCTTCGACGTCGTCGGCCACCTGATTCACGCCGACCGTACCGACTGGATTCCGCGCGCTAAGACAATTCTGCAATTTGGCGACACCCAGCCTTTTGCCGCATTCGATCGTTTGGGACACGAGCGCGAAAGTCAAGGCAAGTCGCTCGGCCAGCTATTGGATGAATTCGCTGATGTGCGCTCGGAAAGTCTGCGCGAATTGCGGGCCCTGAATCTCCGGCCCGAGGGCCTTGATCGCCGGGGACGTCATCCTGCGTTGGGTACGGTTACGCTGTCAGAGTTGTTGGCGACCTGGGCAGCTCACGACTTAACTCATCTGCACCAGATCTCGAGGATAATGGCCCATCAATACCGCGAAACCGTGGGACCGTTTAGCGCATATCTAGGCGTTCTGCACTGCGCCGGCCACAGCTCTTAGCGCTCTCTGGATATTCGCGGGAGCAAAATTGCGCCCGAGGCTTAATTGCTCCAACTGATGACGGCCTTCCTCGAGCGGGCGTGCTCGTCTCTAAGACTGCGGGCCAAATCTGCAATGGCGACAAAAGGCGGCGGTGGCATGAATTCCCAAAGTGGTCTTTCACCTTGGGCAGAGATAACGATCGATCGCTCCCGTATATCTTGCTCCTGCGCCAACTCGGTCTGAGACGCATGCTGTGGATGCTCGGCAATCGTAAAGACCTGCGGCTGAGCGTTCATCACGGATCCAATCGATTGTCCGGCTGCTCCAACACTGCAGAAAATGCATGCCGCAACTAGGAAAAAGCAACTCTTCATTTTTCTTGATCTCCGAGCCCGAAGCGTCCCCAGACTTTCTGTCGGGAATGCGCTCGGCCTGTCATGATCGAAAGCAAACCCAATACCAAACCCTAGACGGCCAAACCCTTGAGCTGCCGTACTCTTAGTCTGCTGACTAAGGATGAGACGGCGACAGTGCATTTATTTGCACATAATTCTTCGGACTCTATGCGGCACCTGGAACTTTTCCTTTCCCAGTTGCGTAACTCTGCCAGGCGCTCTTTGGCCCTTGCAGCGGATCCGTTCTGAAAGGACGATCATGAAAACCACGAAAAGAATCTTCCCGGCAGTGGCTCTGGGCTCGGCACTGCTCCTCGCCGCGACCCTGGCGATGGCCGCCTCCGCAACCCGCTATCTTCACGTACGAGTTACTAACCCGAATACTCACGAACTGGTTCGTGTGAATGTGCCGCTCACTCTGGCTGAAAAGGTCATTCCGGCTATCAACCACGGCGAGCTGCGTGACGGCAAAGTTCGCATCGGCAACTTCTCCGCCGACAACGTAAACGTTCGCGCCATTCTTGACGCCCTGAAGACCGCGCCCGAAGGCGAGTTCGTCACCGTGCAGAATACCGGCGACGACGTTCGCGTAGCTAAAGAGCGCGGGCAAGTCGTCGTGCACGTCATCGACAAGAATTCCAAAGAGAATGTTGACGTCACTGTGCCGTGGGACGTAGTTCAGGCTTTAATTACCGATACCACCGAAGACCAGCTCAACGTCGAAGCCGCCGTTAAGGCGCTCGAGAATGTCGGCGACGTGACTCTGGTCCGAGTGAGCGGCAACGATGACAACGTTCGCGTATGGGTTGATTCGCAGAGCAACGACTCTCGCAATACCGACTCGGAATAGCGCGTGGTTAGGCGCTACAGATCGGGAGGGCACGGATTTATCCGTGCCGCATGAAGGCTAAAAGATGAGGGGGCTTTAGCCCCTTAGCAACAAGTAAGGAGGAGACTCCAATGATTTTTCTCGCCAAGCTTGGTGTCGGCGTACTGGGAACCGCTCTCGTCGGCGCGGCCGCGCTTGCCAGTGAAGGATTCATTTACGTCAATGTCCAGGAGAAGCAGCCGGGCGGCTCGCGCGTGAACGTGCTCGTCCCCGCGGCTCTGGTGCCCATAACTCTGCGGTTCGTTCCGAGGCACAATTTTTATGACGCATCACGAGATTTGCGCACAGCGCTGCCGATTATTGACGCGGCCATTCCCGCGCTCGGCGACTGTCCCGACGGCGTGCTCGTCGAAGTAGTTGATCCGGGCGAACACGTTCTCGTCACCAAGCACGGCGGATCGATCATCGTCGACGTGAACGATCACGACGAGATCGTCCACGTGTCAGTTCCTTTGCGAGCCGCTCAAAGCGCAATCCACCAAATCGCGGAAGCGACTCCGGCAAACTGAAACTAGCACTTACGCGGGTGCCCCATTTCTCGCGACGCGGAAGGAACGAGACCTCGCCACGGGGTCGTATTAGGGCACGGCTGAGCTCATGCCGGAAAGGCCACCACTAGCCTGTCATCCCGAGCGGAGTCGAGGGACCTTGAGTTAAGCTTGCCCTGAGCGGAGTCGAAGGGACGTTCTTACCCGACGATCTTGATTTCTGACTTACCAATAGAGAGGTGCCCACACTTCTCGCGTCCTTTGCTAGAAGTGGGGATTTGCTGTGTTCAACCGTCACGAATACGCTTCTCTGACCGCAACTCAGCTAACATCCTTTTCCTACGGCCGTCCATTTCTCTATTACTAAAGGAGATCAGAATGAGCCGCCGATTTCGACCGATGAGCATCGTCATCGTTTGCGTATTAAGCGCGAGCGCAGCAGTGACGTTGTTGGCACACGCCAATTCTTCGGCGCAGCAGGACACAACAGCAATCGAACGTCTGCATCGGCAGGATGTGGAAGCAACCTTGTCCGGCAAGGCCGATGATTTCGCAAAGTTATGGGACAGCGAAGCCGTTCGCATCGGGCCCGGTCAGCCGGCGGAGATCGGTAAGGCAGCAATTTATGTCACCGACAAGCGCGAGGAAGCCAGCGGCGAAGGGCAAAGTCTTTGCTACAAACCAGAAATCAAGGATTTGCAGATCGCAGGCGATTGGGTTTTTGAATGGGGTTATTTCTCATTCAAGCAATCCGCGAATGCCAAACCGACGCGAGGCAAGGTCTTGAGAGTTATCAAACGACAGCCGGACGGTTCCTGGAAATTCTCGCGCGTGATCGGTTTCACAGAGGCGCTCGCCTCCGCTGCTCCGATGTCTGCCCCATGCAAATGAGCACACCCTCAACATTTCTTCGCAACAACGACGCCAACCCCGACATCCAGCATCTAACTTCCGCCTCAATTCAGCCACAAGGAGCAGATAAATGCGAACTATCCCCTACGTTCGTTGCTGCATATTCGCGTTACTCATGTTAGTGATGCTGGGCGTGCCAGCGTCATCGAGCGCGCAGGTCGCCGTGGGCATCACGGTTGGGTTTGCGCCGCCTGATCTGCCCGTTTACGAACAACCTATTTGCCCCGAAGAGGGTTATATCTGGACTCCCGGCTACTGGGCCTGGGACGACGACGAAGGCGATTACTACTGGGTGCCGGGAACGTGGGTGCTGGCTCCCGAGGTCGGTTTCCTGTGGACTCCATCCTATTGGGGTTGGGGCGGCAGCGGGTTCGTCTTTTATGAAGGTTACTGGGGGCCGCAGGTAGGCTTCTATGGCGGAATCAATTATGGCTACGGATACTTCGGCCACGGTTATGAAGGCGGTCGCTGGGACCGCGATCGCTTTTTCTACAACCGTTCCGTCAACAACGTGAACGTGACCATCATTCACAACGTGTACAACACCACCGTGGTCAATGAGCGCAACGGGAATCGCGTCAGTTACAACGGCGGAGAAGGTGGCATAAACGATCGCCCCCGGCCCGAAGAGGAAGCCGCCGCGCGCGCCCGGCACATTCCACCCGTCCCCGATCAAAGGCAGCACGTGCAGCAAGCCCGCTCCAATCCACAGCTACGCGCGTCGGTGAACCGTGGCAAGCCGCCAATCGCTGCCACTCCCAAGCCCGCAGCATTTAATGATCGCGGAGTCGTGCCCGCCCGAGAGGCCGGTTCGATTCATGGCGGTCCAAGAAACGCAGGACGAGGCAATGCAGGGCCAGGCAATATCGCGCCCGCAAACAATGCCCCTCGTCGCGCTAACGCGGTGCACCCTAGCGAGCTGCCGCCGATGGAGCGTCCTGCTCCTCCGAATACGGGTAATGCTAAGCAGGACCAGAAATATCAGAAACAGCAGGAAAAGCTATACGCACAGCAAGACAAACAACGGCAGAAACTTCAGCAGCAACAGGAACGGGACCACCAGCAACTCGCAAGACAAAACGCGGACGAAGCCAGAAAGCAGCAAGTGGAGCAGCGCCATCAGCAACAGACCCAGCAATTGGTGGAAAGACACTCCCAGCAGCAGCAGCGGCTGCAGCAAAGAATGCCGGCACCACACCCTGCTCCGCCGCCCCCGAAAGAGAAACGCTGATCTTCAATCTCGGTGGGGCAACTTTCGATTTGTGCTGAGCAATGGGTGACCCGCCGTTCTTTTTTGATCTCATATACCTGTGATGGGTGTATGCTTTTCGGGCGAATTCCTGCCGCGCGGGGCTTAGCTGGACAGCTCACCTCACGACGCAGGCCAGCTGACCTTCAAGGAGGTTGCAATGATCGCGCTCAATGATACGGTTGCTTTGATCTTAAAAGACAAGGGCAACACCGTTTGGTCGATTTCTCCCGATCAATCCGTCTATGAAGCCGTGGAGAAAATGGCCGACAAGGGAGCCGGAGCATTGTTGGTCATCTCCGACGGCGCACTCGTGGGCATAATCTCCGAGCGAGATTACGCGCGCAAGGTCATCCTGATGGGGAGGTCATCGAAGAACACTCAAGTCCAGGAGATCATGACCAGTACTCTGGTGTGTGTAACCCCGTCTCACACCTTGGACGAATGCATGGCCCTGATGACAACCCACCGCATACGTCACCTTCCGGTCATGAAGGACCAGCAGCTGGTCGGAGTGGTCTCCATCGGTGACGTCGTGAAGTGGATCATCTCAGCTCAGGAAGCAACCATCCGTCACCTCGAGCACTACATCTCCGGCGTTCCTTCGGAAATGATGGCCCCGTTTGGACGGCAGGGTTCGGGACATTGAACCGAGAGTCCGCTTTCACTACAGCACCTGTCATCCCGAGCGAAGCGATTGGATTCCCCCAGGAATTCAATCGCGGAGTCGAGCGACTTCGAGTTGAGCTTGCCTGACCCATGACGGTGTAGGTCGTGGTGCATGAGAAGAGCAGATTCCTCGACTTCATTGCGCGAATGATCTTTTCCGCTCGGATTGACTGGGACAGAAGCCCGTCGCCGAAATTCTCCAACAAAGGCGTCATCCCGAAGTCCCGCGCTCTCACCAGCGGGACGAGGGATCTCGCGTGCAGCAGCACAGCCCCGATGTGATCCACGCAAGATCCCTCCCTCGGCTTGAAGTACGCCGAGTTTCGGGATGACGCATTGCATCATGCACACTTGCTCGGCATCACAGACGCAAAACAAAAGCCCTGCCTTCCCTTCCGGCAGGGCTTTTGATCATGACAGCGCTCTTTAGCTTGCGCGCGGCATTGGTTTATCGGTCTTCGAGAAGTCGGCCTTGGCTTCTCCGGCGGAAGAAACATCTTCTGCGCCGGTGCGCTTGAGGATGTCTTTAGCTTTGCTGGTCCACTCGGAATTGTCCGAGTGAACGGACAGCAACATGCCGCCTTCCTTCACGCGACCCTCATAACGCTTGGCCTCGTATTCCGGAATGCCCATGCCGATCAGCGCGCCAGTGAGGCCGCCGATTGCTCCGCCAACGCCGACGCCCGTCAGCGCCGCCACGATCGGGCCTGCCGCGATGAGCGGTCCGACGCCGGGAATCGCTAGTGCTCCGATTCCTGCCAACCAGCCCAGCGTGCCGCCGATCACAGCTCCGGTGCCCGCTCCGGCCGCGGTGCCTTCGGGAGCTTTCGTGTTCTTCTCATGAGCAAAATCTTTCGTTCCCTGATTCTCTGGAAACAGGACCGAAATGTCTGTATTCCTGAATCCCGCTGCTCGCAACCCATCCACGGCATCTTCAACGCCGCGGCGGTCATGGTAAATTCCAAACACTGCCGTATTTTTACCTGCCATGTAAATCTCCTTATGAATGTAAACGTGCTGGTTGGATTGAATTACTTGCTGGGCGCAACTTGAAGTTCGCTGTTGACCTTGCCCGCGCCGGCGATCTCTGTCGCCTTGGATTCAATGGCCTGTTTTTCTTCTTCCGACTTCACTGGGCCTTTGAGAGTCACGGCGCCATTCTGCGCGATGATCTTCACGTTGTGAGCGGTGGTGGAAAGCGACTTATCTTTCACGATTGCGCGGCGGATCTGCGCCGTCAGTTGCCGGTCAGAGGAGTTTTCTTTTTGTTGCTCCGCCGTGGGCTCGTTCTGATTCCGGTCCCGCTGATTCATTTTCGTGTTATCGGCCGGTACCTGGGACGCATTGTTATTGTCCTGCTGCGCTCCGAGCAAGCCGAGACTGCCCAAGAGAAAAGCTCCTGTGAGCAGGGTTCTCGCTAGTGCTTGATTCATGTAGTTCACCTCTTTGTGCGTACTCGACTACGATGGGTGGAAAGCCGCGCTGGATGGCTGTTTTCAGGATTTATCGAGAGCAGGTTGCGTGCGGTGTCGAACAGTTCATATGGAGGTTTATGCAAAAAGAGTCCCGCCTTGTCGGCGGGCTCGTCTCGTTCCGCGGATAGCTGGCCCATGAGCAGATCGGGAAGGGCACGGCTTTAGCCGTGCCGCTTGAAACGCATATCTATAGAACGCGACGAAGAAGCGACCGCCGCATTGCCGTGCATGAGAAAAGCAAATTCCCATTCGACTCCCTCCCACTTGCGTGGTCGGTCGCTCAGGGCAAGCTCTCGACTGCGAAGATCATTCGCAAAGCGAATGATCTTCTGCGCTCGGAATGACAGGGACAGAAGCCAGTCCCGAAATTCTCCAACACAGGCGTCATCCCGAAGTCCCGCGCTCTCACCAGCGGGACGAGGGATCTGGCGTGCAGAAGAACAGACCCCGAGATCATCCGCGCGAGATCCCTCCCTCGGCTGAAGTACGCCCGAGGTTCGGGATGACGCATTCCAGGAAGGGAAACGCGGGACTTCGGGATGACGCATCATGCACCCTGCTTGGCTCGGCATGGTGGTGCACAAGAAAAAAGCCCCGCCTTTCGGCGGGGCTCACTTCTTCGCCGAGCTTGCGCTCGGCATGGACCCTTCGACTTCGCTCAGGGCAGGCTCCCGAGGGCGCCCGTCCCCACATGGTCTTTGCTAACACAGCGGTTCTGGCTAAAAGCTAAGAGCTAATAGCTAGCAGCTGCTTTTAGTACATATCGCCCATGCCGCCGCCACCGTGGCCGCCTGGCATTGCCGGAGCTTCCTTCTTTTCCGGCAGCTCGGAGATCAGGGCTTCGGTGGTCAACATCAGCGAGGCAATCGATCCGGCATTTTGCAACGCGGTGCGCACGACCTTTGTAGGATCGAGCACGCCAGCCTTGACCAGATCTTCGTACTCACCGGTCAGGGCGTTGTAGCCGAAGTTATTGTCCTTGGAGTCGCTGACTTTGCCCAGCACGATTGCGCCTTCTTCGCCGGCATTCTCGGCGATCTGGCGTAACGGTTCTTGCAAGGCGCGCTTCACGACGTTGATGCCGATCTGCTCGTCACCTTCCGCCTTCAGCTTATCGAGGGACGGAACGCAACGGGCGAGAGCAACTCCGCCGCCCGGGACGATTCCTTCTTCGACGGCCGCGCGTGTCGCATGCATCGCATCTTCCACGCGGGCTTTCTTCTCTTTCATTTCGGTTTCGGTGGCAGCGCCGACTTTAATGACGGCCACTCCGCCGACCAGTTTCGCCAACCGCTCTTGCAGCTTCTCGCGGTCGTAGTCGCTGGTGGTCTTGTCGATCTGGCTGCGAATTTCTTTTACGCGGCCTTCGATCTCGTTGTGCTTGCCTTTGCCCTCGACGATGGTTGTGTTGTCCTTGTCGATGGTGATTTTCTTCGCCTGGCCAAGGTCAGAGATCTGAACGTTCTCGAGCTTGATGCCGAGATCTTCGGTGATGGCTTTGCCGCCGGTCAGGATTGCGATGTCCTGCAACATGGCCTTGCGACGATCGCCGAAGCCAGGGGCCTTCACCGCGCTCACGTGCAGCGTGCCGCGCAGCTTGTTGACCACCAGAGTTGCAAGCGCCTCTCCCTCGACGTCTTCAGCAATGATCACCAGCGGCTTGCCGCTCTTGGCAATCTGCTCAAGCAACGGGAGCAGGTCCTTCATCGACGAAATTTTCTTTTCGTTAATGAGGATGTAGGCGTTTTCGAGAACGGCTTCCATGCGCTCCGGATCGGTAACGAAATACGGAGAGAGATAGCCGCGGTCGAATTGCATGCCTTCGACTACTTCTAGCTGGGTTTCTAGCGTCTTCGACTCTTCCACGGTGATGACGCCGTCCTTGCCGACTTTCTTCATCGCCTCGGCAATGATGTTGCCGATGGTGGTGTCATTGTTCGCTGAAATCGTCCCAACTTGTGCGATCATTTCCCCCGATACGGGTTTGGAGAACTTATCCAGTTCGCCTTTTCCGCGTTCGCCGGTCTTCGGATCGACTGGACCACAAACAACTGAAACCGCCTTCTCGATGCCGCGCTTCAGGGCCATTGGATTGGCGCCGGCAGCTACGGTCTTCACGCCTTCGCGATAAATCGCTTGCGCGAGAACGGTTGCGGTAGTGGTGCCGTCGCCGGCTACGTCGGAGGTCTTGGAAGCGACTTCCTTCACCATCTGCGCGCCCATGTTTTCGAGGTTGTCTTTCAGCTCGATCTCTTTTGCGACGGTGACGCCGTCCTTGGTAATGGTCGGCGAACCGAATTTCTTGTCGATCACGACATTGCGGCCCTTGGGACCGAGCGTGACCTTTACGGCGTCAGCGAGTATGTTGACGCCGCGAAGAATCGCCTGGCGGGACTCTTCTCCGTGAACAATTTGTTTTGCCATTTTCTTTTCTCCTAAAAGATTTGATTGCAGACTGGCTGCACATTCCTATTTGGCTCGTCGGTGATTAGCTCTCAGCTTTTAGCCTTTAGCTCAAAGCTCAAAACCCTTGTCATTCCGAACCGCTTTAGCGGTGAGGAACCTGCTATTCAGCCGACCAGTGGACGGGCGAGATGCCCGCCGTCCAAAATCTTGTTATCTACGCGATCCGGCGGTCTCTTTCTTTGCTGCGCCGGTGACTACTCCCAAAACTTCTTCTTCGCGCATGATGATGAAATCTTCGCCATCCAGCTTGATTTCGGTGCCGGAATATTTGCCGAAGAGAATGCGGTCGCCTTCCTTCACATCGAGAGGACGAACTTTGCCTTCTTCATTAACTTTGCCCTTGCCGACGGAGATGACTTCGCCCTCCTGCGGCTTATCTTTTGCGCTGTCCGGAATGATGATTCCGCCACGGGTGGTGTCGCCCTCTTCCGTGCGCCGAACCAGGATACGGTCGTGTAGTGGGGTGAATTTCGTAGCCATTTTCAGACTCCTTTCTGAATTGCTTCAGGTTGCTTTGTAGTTGTTTGGTTGATGACGTAAATCTGAGTTTGCGATTGTTAGCACTCAGGTGTTCTGAGTGCTAATTGTACGAAGGTGGCCCATCAGTGTCAACTGATAAACGCTTGGCGGCTGCTAGCAACGCTTAATGATTACTGATCTAACTCATTCTAGAGCAGCAACTTAGCTGGCGCAAGTTCCACATTGGGACGGCCCAGTCAAACATTAAAAAAAGAATGACTTTGCGACCGCAAATTGTAGATTTTTCAAAGGCAACGACTTTATTGTTGATCTTTACCTCGTGTTTGCCGTGGCATTCGGTTGAGGGATCGTAATTGACGCTGCCTTCCAGCTGCTCTTTATTCGCGTCGAATTCGAGTGGAGGATTGTGCACTTTGGCCGGGATGCCGGTGAACTTCACCTTGCCATCAGAATTCGTTCCGGCTTGAAGATCGAGGTGATGAAATCCGCCGAAGCCGTATGTAATGTGGACCTTCACGGTCGCGTTATACACGGGTTTGGCGTCTGCGCCTGATACGGTGAGCTCCAGCGAGCAAGGGCCCGCGCCGCCATCAATCATCGGCGGATCGGCTGTTTGTGATCGTGCGGCGGCAATGAATGTAAGCAGGACAGATCCACAAATCCCTACCATTCTGTTCATGTCGAACAATTATAAGGGCAAAACTTTTTCTCGCTGACCACAACAAAGGTCAGAACCCAGGGTTCAGTGCTGCAGTGTATTTCCAGGCGTGGGGAAAAGCCCGACATTCCTGCGTCAGGTGATGCCATCCCTTACAGGGCAATTCTAAATTTCCGCGGAGAGCTTATGAAAATGCTTGGGACCATTCTTGTGCTCGGAATCGCGATAATGCTGGCCGGATGCGGGTCAACTTCCAACGGCGGCAACATCAATGGAAACTGGACGGCAGCGCTGATGAACTCGAGTTCGGGCGGATCGCCGGTGTTCAATTTCACCGCAACATTCACCCAGAGCAGCGGTAGTGACGTGAGCATAACCAATCTTAATTTCACGACATCATCACCCTGCTTCGTTTCCGGCACTACAGCCACTGGCGGCTTTACCTTGAGCGGAAACCTGAATGGGGTAACATCCGGCGGTTTCCTGATGAACATTCAATCGACGGGAAGCAGCAATAATCTGCTGACGTTGCAAGGGACAGTGAGCAACAACACCATCTCAGGCACTTGGTCGCTCAGCGGGACAACTTCGGGCTGCAGCGGTTCGGGCCAATTTACGATGAACAAGTCGTAATCCGGCAACCTACTGCGATCGCGATCTCCTCCGCAGGCGGTCGCGATTGCGGCAATTCCTTCAGCAATTTTCGCAATTTTCGAAAGGTAGATTCAGGATCGCGGCGACTTCCTTGCAAAGAGCGTGAGGGCCTTCAATCTTGCTCACGAACGCATTGGCGATGGTTGAGCCGGCGGGAAGTTCGTTCACCCCAGATATGAGAATGACGGGGAGGTCTGGATGCTGTGCCTTGATCTGCTGTGCTAGCTCGGTGCCGTTCATGCCAGGCATTAAGTGATCGGAGAGGACAAGATCTACATTGCGCGAGGCGGTCAGCTCCAGGGCTTCTTTTCCCGAGCTCGCCGTAAGAACTTCGTAGCCCGCTTTTTGAAGAACCAGCCTCCGCAAAACCAACGGATTCTCTTCGTCATCCACGCACAAAATCACAGCCTTCGTTTGGCCCATAATCTTTAAGACCGCTCCTACGCCACTAATGCTGGGATTTCAGTTGGCTCCGTCGCCGCCGTCGTCGGAATGAACACCGAGAAGCACGTCGCCTTACGATCCGCTAAACCTAAACTGCGAAACCGGATCGTCCCCTCATACTTCTGGATAATTCCCTTGCTGATCCAGAGACCGAGCCCCGTACCTTTGGCTTCTTTGGTACTAAAGAATGGCTCGAACAGCCGCTTTGCGTGCTCCGGGGAAATTCCAACCCCAGTGTCGCAAACCGAAACGCGCACGCCACGCCTCCCATTGCCGCGAGCAGACGATTCACGCAAGCATATTCGCAAACGGCCGCCATTAGGCATGGCTTGGATCGCATTGCCGATGAGATTTAAAAATACCTGCTTAAGCTCGCCTGGATAGCCCTGAATTTTGCCCTGGGTCTGAAACTTCTTATCCAACGCGATGCTGTTTACATGCAGACTTCGCGACTGCAGCTCGATAACGTTATCCAACACGTCGGCAAGCGCTATCGGAATCGCCCGCTGCGACTCGCGGTAAAAGCTGAGAGTTTGTTTTGTGATATGGGCGACGCGTGCCAATTCTTCCTCCGCCAACTTGGAATAATACCGGGCCTCTTCGTCTAAAGATGGATGATCGCGCAGAAGATAAAAGGCGTTGGAGATGGCCTCCAGCGGATTGTTGATCTCGTGCGCAATGATGCCCGCCAGCCGCCCCATCGCCGCCAGTCTCTCGGATTTTACTAGCGCTTCTTCGGCCTGTTTACGATCGGTAATGTCCGTGTTAGTGCCAAACCAGCGCACGATTTTTCCGTTGACGTCACGTATGGGCAATGCGCGAGACAGAAACCAGCGATAGTTGCCGTCTTTGCCGCGCAGCGGAAAAGTATCTTCCCAAGGTTCGCCGGTCGTCAGGCATCGTTGAAATTTACGGATTACTTCAGCCAAATGATCGGGATGATGCACTACCTTCCAGCCCCAGCCTTCCACCTGGTCAAATGTAGTGCCGGTGTAGTCGTACCAGCGCTGGTTATACCAGAAGATTGCTCCGTCCGGGTTTGTCATCCAGGCCAGCTGCGGAATCGAGTTGGCGAGCGAGCGAAACTGACTCTCGCTCTCACGCAATTCTTCCGTACGCTCCGCGACGCGCTGCTCCAGTTCACGGTTGAGCTTTTCCAGTTGCTGCGTCTTTCGGTACAGTTCAGCAAAAACGTTGACTTTCGCGCGCAGAAGCTCCGGGATCACCGGCACCGAAATATAATCAACGGCGCCGCGCTCATAACCTTTAATGCGATCCACATCACTCAAATGCACGGCCGAAATAAAAATGATGGCGGTCTTCTGAAACCGCGGGTGCTCGCGAATCATGTCCGCCAACTGAAAGCCGTCGATATCGGGCATGCTGACGTCCATCAGGACTACCGCGATGTCAGTCTTAAGCAGATACTCCAGCGCCTCTCGCCCAGAATTCGCTTTCAGCAAGTTTTCACGCAAAGGGCCTAGGATTGCCTCATAGCTCAGCAGCTTTCCCGGCTGATCGTCCACCATCAATATGTTGACCGGCTCGTGTGAACTCATAGGTTGTCGATTACCTGTGCAGCCACATACGAAGTGCGGATAACAGCTGTTCGGTGTTGACCGGCTTGGCCAGATATTCGGAGGCTCCGGCTTCCAGGCATTTCTCGCGATCTCCTTTCATTGCCTTTGCGGTGAGGGCAATGATGGGCAAGCGACGGAACGACGGATTTTGCCGAATCACCTGCATCGTCTCATAACCGTCCATTTCCGGCATCATGATGTCCATGAGCACGATTGCAAGATCGGGAGTTGACTCCAAAGTTGCAATCGCTTCCCTTCCCGTCCCCGCGGTCAGGACGGTCATACCACGCCGCTCCAACACGCTGCTGAGCGCGAAAATGTTTCGCACGTCGTCGTCCACGATCAGCACCTTGCGGCCGACCAGCGCTTCGTCGGAGCGATGCAGGCGATCGAGCATTCGTTGTTTTTCGACCGGCAATTCGACGACTACACGATGTAGGAACAGAGCAGTTTCGTCGAGGAGTCGCTCGGGAGACTCAACCCCCTTCACCACGACGCTTCTAGCAAGCGTATGCAGGCGGGCGTCCTCTTCCGGAGACAATTCCTTTCCAGTGAAGACGACAACCGGCAGATCGTTGATTGCCGGAGTGTCACGCAGACGCTCGAGCACATCGAACCCGGACATGTCGGGGAGACGAAGATCGAGCACCACGCAATCAAAAGGCTGATCGGTGATTGCGTCGAGCGCCTCAGCCCCGGTGCCGACTGTGGTCACGTCGATGTCATCGTACCCAAGCAGCTCGCGAATGCTCAGCTGCTCCGCTGGATTGTCCTCCACCACCAGGAGCCGCTTACGCCGCGGAGAAGAGTACTCCTTGATCCGCGAGATGGCCTGTTCGAGGATGTCGGGTGTGGTTGGCTTGGTGACGAATGCAAACGCGCCGCGGGCCAGACCGTGGTGCCGGTCTTCGTCCAGCGTAAGCATCTGCACGGGAATGTGACGCGTGCCAGGATCCTGCTTCAGGTGATTGAGCACCGTCCACCCCAACATGTCGGGCAGGAAGACGTCCAACGAAACCGCTGTTGGATGATACTCGCGCGCCAAGGCGAGCGCTTCGGCTCCGCGCATGGCGACCAGGACTTTGAGACCTTTGTCGCGGGCCAGATCACAAAGAACGCGCGCGTAGTGCGGATCATCTTCAACGATGAGCAGCACTGCATCGCCCGGCTGCAGGTTCTCGCGATCGTCGGGAATACGCTCGACCGAATGCTCGACGACCTTCACACTGGCCAACTGAAGCGCAGGCGCATTGAGTCTGCCTTCGGGGGTTGCAGCCGATGGCCCGACGTAGGTCTGAGGCAAATACAGAGTGAAAGTGCTGCCTTTGGTCGGAGTCGAGCGCAGCTGAATTTCGCCGCCCAGCAAGTTTGCCAGTTCGCGGCTGATGGCGAGACCCAACCCGGTGCCTCCGTACTTACGGCTAGTGCCGGCATCGGCCTGTTGGAATGCCTCGAAGATGATTCGTTGTTTTTCCGTAGGAATTCCGATTCCGGTGTCCGCCACTTCGAAAGCAACGACTGATGCTGCCTTCGAAAGAACTGGATGATCTTCACTCCACCCCCTCGGCGCGGCCGAGACCGACAACCGAACACCTCCCTGCTCGGTGAACTTGAAGGCGTTCGACAGAAGGTTCTTCAGCACCTGTTGCAGTCGTTTCGAATCTGTGACCATGCTGCGAGTCAGGTGAGTGTCGGTGTGGATTTCGAACGACAGTCGCTTATTCTCCGCCTCGTGACGGAACGGCCGCGCGATCGCATCTAGCAAGCTGGCGAAGAAGATTTCCTCGGCCTCAACCGACACAGTGCCGGACTCGATTTTCGAAAGATCGAGAATGTCGCTGATGAGGTTGAGCAGGTCGGTTCCAGCGGCGTGAATGGTGCGGGCAAACTCGACCTGCTTCAAAGTCAAATTGCCGTCGGGATTGTCGGTCAGCTGTTGGCCCAACACAAGAATGCTGTTGAGCGGGGTGCGCAACTCGTGCGACATGTTGGCCAGGAACTCCGACTTGTACTTGGAGGTGAGCGCCAGCTCTTTGGCTTTCTCCTCCAAAGCGCGGCGGGCCTGCTCGATTTCCTGGTTCTTTCTTTCTACTTCGACGTTCTGTTCAGCCAGCTGCTGTGCTTTCTGCGCCAGCTGTTCGTTAGTCTGCTGCAATTCTTTCTGCTGGGCCTGCAGTTCGGCGGCCAGCTGCTGCGACTGTTTCAGCAGGCCTTCGGTTTGCATGGTTGCTTCAATACTGTTCAGCACGATTCCGATGCTGGCGGTCAGTTGTTCAAGGAAAGCCAGGTGCGACGCTGTAAAGAAACTCAGAGACGCGAGCTCGATGACCGCCTTCACCCGGTCCTCGAAGAGAATCGGCAGCACGATGACGTTTCGCGGAACTGCTTCGACCAGACCGGAACGAATTGTGATGGTGCGATCCGGAGGCAGGTCGTTGATAAGCATGCGGCGCTTCTCGAGCGCGCATTGCCCGATCAAACCTTCGCCCATCTTAAGTTGGCGGAGATGGCCATCCTGTCCATCCCCTGCGAAGGCTGAGAGCATCACCATGCCCGCAGAATCCTCAGATTCCATCTGGTAGATGACGCCCTGCTGTGCATTAACCAGCGGCGCGAGTTCGGACAACAACATTCGACCGACAGTTCCCAAGTCGCGTTGACCTTGCAACATGCCAGTGAAACGAGCGAGGTTCGTCTTGAGCCAATCCTGCTCGGTGTTGCGCTCCGTGGTGAGACGGAGGTTGTTGATCATCGTATTAATGTTGTCCTTCAATTCGGCGACTTCGCCGCGGGCTTCCACTTGAATCGATCGCGTGAGGTCGCCTTTGGTGACGGCGGTTGCGACTTCGGCGATCGCGCGGACTTGGTTGGTCAAATTGTCGGCCAACAGGTTCACGTTACCGGTGAGATCTTTCCAGGTTCCGGCGGCCCCGGGCACGTTCGCCTGACCACCGAGTCGGCCTTCGACGCCGACTTCGCGAGCAACTGTGGTCACCTGATCGGCAAACGTGGCCAGCGTGTCCGTCATGTTGTTGATGGTTTCCGCGAGAGCTGCAACTTCGCCTTTGGCGTTGACAGTCAACTTCTGTTTGAGGTCACCGTTGGCAACGGCCGTAACGACCTTCACAATTCCGCGGACCTGTTCGGTAAGGTTCGCGGCCATCACGTTGACGTTGTCGGTCAGATCTTTCCAGGTTCCGGCGACACCCGGCACCTGCGCCTGTCCACCGAGCTTGCCTTCGGTACCGACTTCGCGGGCCACGCGAGTGACTTCGGCGGCGAATGCGTTGAGTTGATCGACCATCGTGTTGATGGTGTTCTTCAGCTCGAGAATTTCACCTTTCACATCGACTGTGATCTTGCGGGATAGATCGCCGCGGGCGACAGCGGTTGTAACTTCGGCGATATTTCGCACCTGGGCGGTAAGGTTCCCGGCCATTGCATTAACCGAGTCGGTGAGATCTTTCCACGTTCCGGCGACACCGGGCACGTTGGCCTGACCTCCGAGTCTGCCTTCAGAACCGACCTCGCGGGCCACGCGCGTAACCTCGGCAGCGAAAGAGCGCAACTGCTCGACCATGGTGTTCAACGTCTCTTTGAGCTGCAGGATTTCTCCGCGAACGTCCACCGTGATCTTCTTCGACAAATCGCCGGTCGCGATAGCCGTAGCGACTTCTGCGATGTTGCGCACCTGACCGGTAAGGTTGCTAGCCATGAAGTTCACGTTATCGGTGAGATCCTTCCAAGTTCCGGCGACACCGGGAACCTCGGCCTGACCTCCGAGCTTGCCATCGGTTCCAACTTCGCGGGCCACGCGGGTCACTTCTCCGGCAAAGGCGTTGAGCTGATCCACCATCGTATTAATGGTGTTCTTCAGCTCGAGAATTTCGCCTTTCACGTCGACTGTAATTTTGCGCGATAAGTCACCGCGGGCGACGGCGGTTGTGACTTCGGCGATGTTCCGCACCTGACCGGTCAAGTTTCCGGCCATGGAGTTCACGGAGTCTGTGAGATCTTTCCAGGTGCCGGCCACGCCGGGCACGTTGGCCTGTCCGCCGAGACGCCCTTCAGAACCGACCTCGCGGGCCACGCGGGTCACTTCTCCAGCGAACGCGTTCAGCTGGTCGACCATGGTGTTAATGGTCTCTTTCAGCAGCAGAATTTCGCCGCTGACGTTGACGGTGATTTTCTTAGAAAGATCGCCGTTCGCAATGGCGGTCGAGACCTCGGCAATGTTACGAACCTGGTTAGTAAGGTTGCTGGCCATGGAGTTCACGGAGTCAGTAAGATCCTTCCACGTACCGCCGACCCCGGGCACCACAGCCTGTCCGCCGAGCTTGCCGTCTGTTCCCACTTCGCGTGCCACACGCGTGACTTCTGAGGCGAACGACCGAAGCTGGTCCACCATGGTGTTAAGCGTTTCTTTGAGCTGCAAGATTTCGCCGCGAACATCGACAGTGATTTTGCGTGACAAGTCGCCACGAGCGACGGCAGTTGCGACTTCGGCGATGTTACGCACCTGGGCCGTAAGGTTTCCGGCCATGAAGTTCACGTTGTCAGTTAAATCTTTCCAGGTTCCGGCGACTCCCGGCACCTGCGCCTGACCTCCAAGTTTTCCTTCCGTACCGACTTCGCGGGCCACGCGCGTGACTTCCCCGGCGAAACCGTTCAACTGATCGACCATGGTGTTGATGGTGTTCTTCAGCTCGAGAATTTCGCCTTTCACGTCAACCGTAATTTTGCGTGATAAGTCACCGCGAGCCACAGCGGTTGTTACTTCTGCAATGTTTCGCACCTGACCGGTTAAGTTTCCGGCCATGGAGTTGACGGAGTCAGTGAGATCTTTCCAGGTTCCCGCAACACCAGGCACGTTAGCCTGGCCGCCGAGTCGTCCTTCAGAACCGACTTCGCGGGCGACGCGAGTAACTTCTCCGGCGAAGCGGTTCAACTGATCCACCATCGTGTTGAGAGTTTCTTTAAGCTGCAAGATTTCGCCGCGAACATCGACCGTTATCTTGCGCGAGAGATCACCGCCCGCGATCGCAGTGGCTACCTCGGCAATGTTTCGGACCTGCGCGGTAAGGTTGCCGGCCATGAAGTTGACGTTATCGGTTAAATCCTTCCACGTACCTGCAACACCCGGCACCTGAGCCTGTCCGCCGAGCTTGCCTTCGGTTCCGACCTCCCTTGCTACGCGAGTTACTTCACCTGCGAACGCGTTCAGCTGATCGACCATGGTGTTGATGGTTTCTTTCAGTTCGAGAATTTCGCCTTTCACGTCTACCGTGATCTTTCGGGAGAGATCGCCACGGGCAACAGCGGTCGTAACTTCGGCAATATTTCGCACCTGAGCGGTTAAGTTGCCGGCCATTGCGTTTACGGAGTCAGTAAGATCTTTCCACGTTCCAGCCACGCCGGGGACGACAGCCTGTCCGCCAAGTTTCCCGTCGGTTCCGACTTCACGGGCTACGCGGGTAACTTCGGAAGCAAATGATCGCAACTGGTCAACCATGGTGTTGATGGCTTCTTTCAACTGGAGAATTTCGCCGCGAACGTCCACGGTAATTTTTCTGGAAAGATCGCCACTGGCGACGGCGGTTGCAACTTCAGCGATGTTGCGTACCTGGCCGGTAAGGTTGCTGGCCATCGAGTTCACAGAATCCGTAAGGTCCTTCCAGGTTCCGGCCACACCCGGCACAACGGCTTGACCACCGAGTTTTCCGTCAGTACCGACTTCGCGGGCGACTCGTGTTACTTCCGAGGTGAACACGCTCAGCTGCTGAATCATCGTATTGACAATGTCAGCCGAGCGAAGGAACTCACCTTCCAGCGGACGGCCGTCCACGTCCAGTCGCACGGTTTGAGTCAGATTGCCCTGCGCAACTGCGGCAATTGCGCGTGTCACTTCAGTCGTAGGGCGGAGCAGGTCATCCACGAGCGTGTTAACCGAGGCTTCCATTTGACCCCAGGCGCCGCGCGACTCGTGGAACTTGGTGCGCTCGCGGGTACGGCCTTCTTTTCCAACCACTTGTCCGACCCGGTTCAGTTCCTGCGCCATTTGCTGGTTGGCGCCCACGATGTCGTTAAAGGTGTCTGCGATTTTTCCTGCCAGACCTGTCCATGAGCCGGGAAGACGCACCGAGAAATCACCGTCGCGCATGGTCTGCAGCGCGGCCAACACGACGCTAAGGTCGGCGGGCACAGACTCCCCGATCGCGATCGCTGTCCCATTGTCTCCGTTAGTAGAGTGAGTCGGCTCGCCACTTGCCGTGGCCGCTGAACCTTGAGCGTTCTTCTTCATGATTCCCTGTCCTTTGGGGTAACGGTAATAAGTAGAAATTGTTCCGGGAGCGACGCCGGTCGATATTGCACGCGATACTTCGACCAAAAACTGGCCAGCTTAGCCATGCAGTGTGTTGATCTTGGAGATTGGGGAAAGGATACTCTGCCCCGGCACCGAGCCCTACCGGTAAGCCGAGTGCAGCAACCCTGCCTACGGTATTGGTAGCACGAGAGGCACTCTAAGCACTCTACAGTGTTTCATGTAGGTAAGTTAAAGCGGTACTTTCACGGGGGCTGGCTGCGGAATGGAAATTAAAAGAAATGTTCGGCAGAGCACATTGGGCAACGGACAAGCGGGACAAGTGCGGACCCTTTTACCGGAGAGGAGACACCGGGAGTCCGGAAGTCAAAACTGAGCACTTGTGCGGGATCTCTTGGTGGAGCTAGTCGGGATCGAACTGTGCAGCAGTGTTGACATCATGTAAGTTATTGATTCTCCAAAAAGCAGAAAAAGTTAAAAAGGCGCAAATGCCAACTCGGCGGTACAAAAACGGTACAAAAAATCTCTTGGCGTTTCCATTCGGAACTTGCCAGTTATTAACACAAAAACCGGTGATCCCAATCAAATGATTTTACCGTGCTCCAGCTGAAAATTTCCTTTTTAATACGTTGAAGCAAACAGAGATTTACGAGAGCTTCTTCCCTTCTGACCGCCGCACTCTACAACTCGCCATCTGCTTTTAGCAAAGACGAAACATCTATGTGAGTAATAGATGGCCGCTTCTTGGAAGTCAACGCCGCATTTGAGGCATGGTATGGTTACTCCCGCCAGGAGATCCTCGGATGCACGGTGAACGAACTGAGGATTTGGGATGATCCTGCCGACCGGAGATTACTGCTGACACAGCTTCAGCGAGGAGGCGCGATTCGAAATGTAATAACCAGGCTTCGGGCAAAGTCGGGAGAAATTAAGCTCACGGCCTATTCCGCCGACCGGATCGAATTCGACGGGCAAAAGTGCATATTGGCACTCTCGGAAGATCTGGTAGCCCGTGATCCCAAAGGCAGCAACTGAGACCTGCGTGCCTTCGAGGCCGTCCCAGACCTTCTGAACCTCGGGACACGGTCGTCGCTAGTTGAACGTCGCGTGTGACTAAAAAACAATTTTCCCAATTTCGCATTCCAATAATCGGGAAGGAATGCATTCAGTGACCGCAAGCGCATTTATCGTTACCGATCCGGTGAGACTTCCTAGAAGCCGACTTCTGGACAGCGTAGTGAAAGTCTGTTCTAGGGCGTAACTTCCGGGTTGCCCGTCACTCGACCAGAATCGGGTCCGATGATCCAGCCCCGAAGTCAAGGGGAAACGTGCGTTGCTGGCGCCATCGAAGTTCTCGATCCAGGGATCAAAGTTATTTGCCTTCTGGTCGCTGATGTCCAAGACACGCGGCGGCCATCGAGCGAAAGCACTGAGTTCTCGGGAAAGAGAGACTGAGACTTGTGTCTTTGACATTGCGGAAAGCCGAGCATAGAGTTTCGCCGATAGAAAATCTCGCTCCAGGAGCATGCCATGCGAATCCCGATAGTGGGTTTGGTTGTGAGCTGTCTTTACGTAGCTTCGTGCCTGGCCCAAACCGGTTCCAGTGCAGGATCGACCACGCAAGAAATCAATGCGCAGAACGCCAACAATGTGTGCCGCGTTTACTTCTCCATGCCAAAGCCCGGTGTGGGTCAACAGTATGAAGCCGGACGAAAAAAACATATGCAGTTCCATCGCGATCAGAAAGACACATGGACATGGAACACCTTTGCTATTGAGACCGGCGACAACGCCGGTATGTACGTTACTTCTTCGTGCGGACACGCCTGGAAAGACTTCGACGAATGGGAGGCACGCATGGGGAAGGCCGATACTGCCGACGGAGCCACAAATCTGACCCCTTATGTCCTGAGTGGCCGCAATGGTTTTTATGTATATCGTTCGGACATGAGCCTCGCCCCGGCGAACCAACCTGCTGCGCCCATAACCGCAGTGACGATCTTCGTTCTTCACCCCGGAGCAGTTCCTGACTTCATTGCTGCGATAAAGAAGGTGAATGATGCATTAGGCAAGCAAGCGGACTGGCCCAAAACCGGTGGCTGGCTGCAGCTGGTCAACGGAGGTGAGGGGCCCACGTTTGTTCTGCTTAATTCCCGAAAGAATTGGGCGGATTTCGCACCATTACCAAAAACTGTGGCAGATGTTCTCAATGATACCTATGGGAAAGAAACCGCCGATCAGATCCAGAAGACCATTCGCGACTGCACGGCCCACCAGTACACGGAAGTAGCGGCGTATCGCGCGGATCTCAGCTATGTGCCTGGAAAATGACGGTCATCTTGTGCACCAGGAGCACGCACTAGCGTGCTCCTAATTTCTTGGAGCACTAGTTTGAGGAGGATCAAATGCCTATTCGGCATTCCGATTCGAGCCTCCATGCGAGTACCTTCCGGGTGGTCGGCAACCCTTACCTTACCGGGTTAGGTAAGAATAGCCCGTCATCCGACCAGGAATCCGGCTAATGGAATCTTATTCACGGGTGCAGCTTTCCAGCCTGGGTTTCGGGCCGCACCGAACTGATCAACTCGATCCGCCAGAAGGGACACCCTCGGCAAAGAGGGCATTCGGACTTGACGAAGGCGGTGCCCTCCCCTTCAAGGATCCAGACGTTTGTATCTCCGCGGCTCTTTGCCGAAGAGCGAGGCCACCGACAGAGCTTGATTTACTACTCATTTTGGTTGCGTAGGTGGAGGAGGCGGAGGTGGTGGAGGCGGCGGTACTTCCGGGTGTAGCGGAATATTTATAACCAGCGCTCCAGACTTCTGAACCTCTTTAGTTCGGCTAACCAACTGGTCGGCCATTCTCAGGTCATTGGCCCTCATTTCAGCATTCCCCTGTAAATCCGCCCGTCGTCTAAATAGCAGGTTCAGATAAGCCAGCGAGTACGAATCCTTGGGCTGCTGGTCCACCCGCTTCTGCAATTCTTCGATGCCTTGGTTGATCAGATCACCGCACTGGCGGGCATACTCGATCCTGACGGGCTCAGGAAGAGGATCGTTCCATTGCAATGGTTTCAGAGAAGTCCGGTTGTAATCCTGGCGCGCATCCAGATTTCTCCAAAAACTCGCCACCCATGCTGTCACCCCGAGCCAGTACTCCGATTCTGCACGCCAGGCCGGTTCATCCGCGTGTGCCGCCAGCAATGTGGTGAAATAGCCTCTAACCTCACCAAGCTTTGCGAAATCGTGCGCTCGCATCTCGCGAAAGCCCAACGCACCCAGCCAGCTCAATGCCAGACCATCGTGCAGGCTATGACTCAGTGCCTGCGTGAAGAACTGTTTCGCCATCGCGCACTGAGGGGCAGCTGCACTCTGGTCCTGCTGACACGCCATACCATTCGCGACCGCTAGCATCGTGGCGCGCTCCGGCCTCGCCGGATCCACTTGCGTCAATAGCTCCAGCGCATGCGTGTAGTCCCGCCTGGTGAGAGCTTGACGTGACTCTGCCAGCAGAGCTGAACTCGCGGATTCCTGCGCTCCCATTTGATCGGTGATGCTTTGCTGGCCGGATTTGATGGGGTTGTATTGAAAATTCAGACGCAGAATTAGATTGGCCGCAGTAAGCTGCGCTGGCAACACCGGTAGCGGTGATGACGCCAGTATGCTTCCCAACGCAGCGCGGTCCAGGGCCTCATCCCCAGATGAACTGGAAACCGCCGCTCTCACAATTTTTCCATTTCGCAAAATAGTGAGTTCGACTGAAACTTTCCCCTGTTTCTTTTCTGGGTCGCGCGCCTTTGCAGGGATCAGCGCACGCCAGTTGCTCCTCACAAGCCGAACAACGGTATTCAGGTACGTGCTCAAATCCACGCCCGAAGCGTCACTCAGCACTTCAACGCTTGGCGGCGCAAGTGGACTCTCGGTTGTGGGTGCGTTAGCGAGCGTGTCTTTCTGAAGTGATTGTGCGAAGACGAAGAAACAGCTTGTAACGACGATGACGATAACAACGACGCGTTTCAACGGCGGATTCCTCTGCAGCAAATCATAAGCCGATATTGCCTTTTTTGATTTCAAAAAACGGGGGCATTGTACTCCCGTTGCACCCTCTAGAGCGTTGCTTGAACGGGGATTTGAGAATGAGGGCCCATTCCCGAGTTGTCGGCCAACCGGAACCAATCCTGGGACACCGGCCTCGTGGACTGTCAACTTCCCATTGGCCCGTGATCCAGGAGCAATCAGGAAAATGACGTTAACAAGCCGATTGCCCATTTACTAATCGCAGTAAAGCCGGCATCAGATCATTCATCACGTGTTTTTCCCAAAACCGTTCGGCAGTCTCAGCACATCCTAAGGCGTGACGACGTAGCGAGCGGTCATCCCTTGTGCGTTGTGGAAGGAGATGTGACAGTGAAAGAGCCATATCCCGGGATCATCCGGCACCATGTCTGCGGTCACCATCTGCATCGGCGCCATGAAGGTGACGTCGGTGCGCATTTGATTGATGATGACGGTATTTCCGTGCCAATGGGGCGTGTGGAAGTCAAAGTCGTTGATGCCGCTGAAAAGGTACCAACGGACGTGTTGACCCTTGCGCATGGTGAGCGCGCGCAGCGGCATGCTGCCATGCGCGAAGCCGTTGATGGAAAACTTCACGAAATACGGGTACGAGACCGTCGTGCTGGCGCTGGTTAGCGGAGCCGGAATGGCCGCATCGGTCGCGATGGTCGGAAGGTTATGCTCGACGTACCAGCTATCCTCTTCGTGAACCTGTGCAAACCATACTACAAACTCCCGGTCGACACCTTTCGGCGAACCGTCCGGCTTCGATTGCCCCCGCGCGGTGATGAGAATCGGGCCGAGCAGACCTGTATTGGGGTCGCGGTACTCGTTCGTATGGGAGTGATACATCCACATCACAGAGTTGACGTCACCGGGTGCGGGCCCAGCCCGCTCTGGCACCTGCCATGTGTATTCGTGGGTGCCGCCCGGAGGCACAGCATCGTCCGCCTTATCGGCTCCCGAGGTTCTGTCATCATAAGGCGCACCCTCAGAGTCCTTGTTGTAAAAGACGCCATGGGGATGCATCGAATATGGATGGTGGCCATTGTTGCGGAAGACGACCCGAATCGTGTCTCCGACTTCGGCCCGAATGAGCGGGCCAAGGAAGCCGAGATGCTCCCACTCCGCGGGACGGGGCTTGAGGGTGGCGAATGTGTCATCCGTGTACTCGCGATATAAGGCTTTGACATAAGACGTGGAAACCGGCTTCTCGACCGGCTTCGCGCCCGGCGCTGTACTGTCCATGAACAGCCCGACTGACTTGAACGGCACGCCAGCGATGCCGTCGATGCCTTCGGGGACGTAATCCCACTGCACTTCGTCGGCGGCGATATAGTAGGTGCGAATCTTGCCACTTCGATTCTTGGAAGCTTCCGCCGCGGCGCCAGATTTCGCGGGGGCGGCGATTGCGCTGCACAGCCAGATTGCGAAAACACAGAGAACAGCGGCCCGTTCCAGAGTTTTCATGGCGACCTCCAGCATTGAGCCCTCAGTCTGGCTGCAATGAACGCCCCGAATTGTACACCGATCAATGGTGGCGTCAACCCAACCGTGATCGTCAAGCGCAACGGCTAATGCAGCGGCGCCCTGCTTGCCCAAGTGCGCTATAATTCGCGCCTGATATGGACCTGTCCGCCGGGAGCAGGCTCGGGCCCTACGAGATTGTCGCGGCTCTTGGCGCCGGCGGCATGGGTGAGGTCTATCGCGCTCGCGACACGCGGTTGGACCGCTCCGTAGCCATCAAGATCCTGCCTTCCCACCTGTCCTGCAATTCGGAGTTGAAGAACAGGTTCGAGCGAGAGGCCAGAACTCTTTCCTCGGTTGCGCATGCGCACATCTGCCATTTGTATGATGTGGGCTCGCAAGCGGGCGTCGACTTCCTGGTCATGGAACTGCTGGAAGGAGAAACGCTGGCCTGCCGTCTGCAGCGCGGCGCGTTGCCCCTCCCTGATCTTCTAAAGATCGGCGTTCAGATTGCGGACGCTCTTGCCAAAGCGCACAGCCTGGGCATCACCCATCGCGATCTTAAGCCCGCAAATATCATGCTGACTAAGAGCGGCGCCAAGCTGATGGATTTCGGATTGGCTAAGCCGGCCGCGGTGGGCGCGGGTGTCAGGGCCTCATCGTCGGAAGCGATGACGGCCCCGATTCAAAGTGCCGCCACTCCGATCAGTACCCTGGGGATGGTGGTCGGGACGATCCAGTACATGTCTCCGGAGCAAATCGAGGGTAAGGAGGTCGATGCCAGAAGTGATGTGTTCGCACTGGGGGCGGTCCTTTATGAAATGGCGGCCGGGCGCCGCGCATTCGAGGGCAAGTCGCAACTCTCGGTGATTTCGGCAATTCTTCACCAGGAGCCGCTGCCGATTACTACGGCTCAGCCCGCACCCTCTTCGTCTTTGGATTTTGTCATTCGCACCTGTCTGGCCAAGGATCCGGAGGAACGCTTTCAGACGGCGCATGACGTGAAACTGCAGTTGAAGTGGTTGCTACAACCCGGCAGCATCGCATCTCCTCCGCCTCCCACGTCGTTCGGATCCCGGCGGCAGATGGGCCTAGTCATCGGCTTGGCCACCGCTCTCGTCGTCGCGCTGGCGCTTCTGTTTTTGAAGATGAACAGTAACCCGCCCCAGACCAGCGCCCTCGGAGCCATACGGTTTAGCATCACCCTGCCTTCGGGTCATGACTTGTCAGTGGATACCACCCAGGCGCTCATGCTTTCGCCCGACGGCAGACACCTGGCCTATGTGGCGGCCGAGAACGGGGTGCCTCACCTTTACGTACGCCGTCTCGACAACTTTAGCTTCGTGCAGATACCGGATTCCGAAGGCGCGACGTTTCCATTCTTCTCCCCGAACGGCGACTGGATCGCGTTCTTCAGTCAGGGAAAACTGAAGAAAGCTCCGTCGGATGGTGGCAATCCCGAACTCATTTGCGAACTGCCTACCTTCTTCGGTGGAACCTGGACACCGCAGGACACCATTGTTGTGGCGGTGCCCAGCTACGGTCTGGCCACGGTGCCGGCCACAGGCGGCGCTTTGCAGAAAGTGTCTATGAATTCAAAGGAGCCTCTATACCCTCAAGGGCCGGCGTGGATCGCCGGAGGCGAATGGATTGGTTTTACCGATTACTACGGGGCTACGAGACGGGAAATGGCGGTGAATCTAACCTCGGGCGAGGTGCGAGTGCTGCTCAACAATGCGCAGGGCGCGTCCTATGCGGCGGACCAGATGGTCTATTACTGGGCTGGCGCCATGTGGGCAATCCCCTTCGACTCCTATAAAGTTGCGACCCACGGAAGTGCGGTGCAGGCGGCATCGGGAGTAATGGAAGACAACTTTGTCGGGCAAGCCAGCGCGTCTGGGAACGGCGTATTGGCCTTTGCGCCCGGTGCGGTGGGCAACTTCTTGCGCAATCTTTATCTCGTTAATCGCAGAGGAGTGGAACAAAAGCTCGATGTCCCGCCAGGGGGCTATATTGACCCGGCGATTTCGCCGGACGGCAAGCGCATCGCGATTGCCCTCCAGTACATGAGTGCGCAACAACTCGCGGTTTATGAGCGCGACCGTGGAGTGTTGATGCGGATCGTCGCCAATGGTGCACTCAACAACGCTCCGGTTTGGTCGCCGGATGGCAAGGACTTGCTCTTTGATGCATCTGGCACTTCGGTGAAGCGCGGCGTTTATCGTGTTGCAGCCGATGGCAGTGCAGCGCCGCAGTTGATCCGTGAAACTACGATCAGCAGCCACATCACGTCGGTGGCAGGTGGCAACGCCGCAGTCATGGTCAATGATCCGGCCACCAGCGCGGATCTATGGCTGCTCACTCTGGGAAATCAACCCGACATGCGCCCTTTCAAGCAGACCCCGGCTGCCGAACGCCAGGGCGCTCTTTCGCCTGACGGCCGCTGGATGGCATACGCCTCGAACGAATCTGGCCGCCCCGAAATCTACGTGGAACCAGTGCCGGGCCCAGGGGGCCGCTGGCAAATCTCCACCATCGGCGGCGAGCAACCGCGCTGGGTGCGAAAAGGCAAAGAGATCGTCTACCGCAATGGCTCGAGGATGATGAGCGTCGCGGTGCAGATTCAGCCCTCTTTTGCAGCTGGCAAGCCTGTCGAATTGTTCGATCGTAAGTTCGACCGTGGCGGCAGCGTCGACGGTTACGATGTCACTCCCGACGGTCAGACATTTGTAATGACTCGTGCCGAACAGGCCAACCCGACCGAAATCCGGGTAGTAGTGGGCTGGTCCGTAGGTCAGCAGGCGCAGAAATAGGTTTGGTCTCATCTGGCGTCGAGGTCTCTTGAGACCTTTATTTTTCTGTGGGGACCATTGCAGTAACATGCATAATCGCCAATGATGAGGAGGAGCACGTTCATGAGCCATTTGTTCGCCGTAGTGATCTTTGCTGCTAGTGTCTTAGTCACACCGGGGCACACACAGGAACCGCCGAAAAAAAGTCCGGCGCCAAAGCCCGCGCCCAGCGCGTCGGAAGCCCTGCTCTTGAATTGGAACGAGATCGGACGAAAGCTAATTGCGATGGCTGAAGATTTCCCCGAGGACAAATACGACTTCAAGCCCGCGCCGTCAACCCACACCTTCGCCGAACGGCTGATCCATGCCGCCGCAGCTAATTACTTCTTCACCAATCTGGCGCTCGGCCAGAAGCCGCCTTCGGAGGAAGATCCGAAGCGCGACCAGTTTAAGAACAAGGCTGCTGTAGTTGCATATGTGAAGAAATCATTCGCCGAAGGGGCTGCCGTCATCAAGAGTAAAGGAGACAAAGGCATCTCTGGTGTAGTCATCGATCCTTTCGCTCAGGACATACCGGCACAAGCGGGCCGGGCACAGATACGACTCAGCAATTTAGCCTACGGCCTAGTCGAGCATTCGGGAGAGGTGTACGGCCAGCTTACGGTTTACTACCGAGTATCAGGCATGGTGCCGCCGGAGTCACGTCCAAAGAAGTAGTGCGACGACGCCCAGGCCAGAACTCGACTTCTGTAAATCGTGCCGGTGGCAATCGCTAAGATCTCTGGCCGCTCGGAAGTTGGCGCTGTTCACTCAATACAAGCGCGATTGTCGTTACCGATCTGACGGTGCCGACTTCCGGATTGCCCATTGACCGATTTGCCGGTCACGGAAGAGGGGTGGTGCGGCCTCCCCCAAGGGAGTTACGGGCAAACCGTTTCCGGAAATTATGAAAAAGCTTGTATTGCGACCTGCTGGAATGACACACAGCACATACGAACAGCCGCTCCCGAAAAATCTTTGGTCTTTGGCCGCCACGCCCTATGACGACAATGGTGAACCTGTTAATGGTGAACCTGTTAAGGGCGGCTGGGATACCTATCCGGAGATGGCGCCTGCTGCACTTTGGACTACTCGGTCGGACCTTGCGCACATGGCCATTGAGATCCAGAACGAATACGCCGGGAAATCAAACAAGATCCTTTCGCGCAGATGGTACGCGAGATGCTCACCCGCCAGAAAGATGATTGGGGACTCGGCGTCGCTCTACCGCGAGGTCACAAGGCGAGATTTGCACATGGCGGTCAGAACGCAGGTTACCGTTGCGATCTAGAGGCTTACACCGAAGGGCCGGGTTTGGCAGTGATGACGAACTCCGATGGTGGCGAATTTCTCATCCAGGAATTGTTTCGAGCCGTTGCGAAGGAATACTCATGGCCCGATTTTCAGTCTGTCGAGCACACGGAGGCGAAAATTGACCCTGCCATACTTGCCGCTTACGCCGGGATATATGAGGACCCGAACGCAGCCAGGATAACGGTTTCGATGAAGAACAACACTCTCTACCTCCGCTCGGTTCTGAGCCACAGGAACTTTATTCCGAATCGAGTACGGACGTCTTCATTTTGTCGAATGACGTGACTTTCAGTTTCCAAAGAGACGAGAAAGGTAGTGTGTCGAAGATCGTTGTCCATGCCTTCGGACACAGTTTCGAGGTGAAGAAAACTTCGTAAGCTGATCCATTCCCAGATTTCTCACCGGACTAGCACCAACCTCATCACTAAAACTCCCGAGTAGTCGGCAACTCGGAAGCTATCCAGAAACGGGCTTGGAGGAGATGAGTAACGATCTCCCCGAAGCCGACTTCTGCCCGGAATAACTTCCGGTTTGCCCGTGATCCGGGCACAATCCCGATTCGCCCTCGAGGACGCAGACCGCGTGGTCGTTTGCATTTGACATCGCCGACATTGTCCGAGAGGCGATATTTCAACAGTTGACCGAACGATTCCTAACTAATCGCCTTGACGCTCGTATGCTCCAATGTCGCAGCCGCTAGTGTCCTCGGTGTCGGGACGTGGCTTACCGCGTTGATCGGTTTTCAGAAGGTGACCCCCCGCGTCGGTGCAGCCACTCGGGTTGGCGGCATCAACCGCCGGGCTTCCAGAAGGTAGCGCCATGGTCTGCGTAGGCCCACCATTGTTTTGCAGGGAGCCGAGCATGGGATCAGTGTTGTTCAAATCGCCGGTATTTGTGAAGTTGCACGTCCCATCGCTGCTCAGGTTGTAGCCTTTGGAGGTCATGGTGCCGCCGCAGTTCCCGCCAGAGGTGTTGTTGGCGACAATGCTGTTTTTGAGAGTCGCGATGCCTTCGATGCCACCGCCGGAAGTAGCACTGTTGCCGCTGATGGTGCTGTTGCTGATCGTCAATGTGTGCCCGCCGACGATGCCGCCGCCACTTCGTGCGCTGTTCGCAGTGATCGTGCTGTTGTTAACGGCCAGCACGGCATTGTTGTAGATACCTCCGCCGGAGCCTCTACCATTCGTAGCGCTATTCCCAGTTATGGTGCTGTTGGTAATCGTAAGCGTACCATCGTTGGCAACGCCGCCCCCAAAGGAGTAGCAAAATGTGCACAAAGGGACTGCCTTGTTTCCGCTGACAGTGCTGTTCTTGATCGTCATCGTCCCGCGATTGTAGATGCCACCGCCCTTGGGCATTGGAATAAACCCGCCGCTGGCAAATGCGTTGTTGCCGGCGACGATACTGTTGTTGACGGTCAGCACTCCGTAGTTGAAGATCCCTCCACCGATGTATGCAAACCCATGTCGGATCGTCATCCTTGAGAGAATGACATTGGCGCGTGTAGTGACGACTGTGCCTACGCCTCCGCCATCAATAATCGTGGTCGTCGCACCGGAACCGAGAATCTTCAGACTAACGCCGATGGTCAGATTCTCTGTATACGTCGCGGCGGCGACAATGATGGAATCACCCGAAGCAGCCAGCGAGATGGCGTGCCCGATCGTCTTGCAGGCAGTTGTCGCTGATAAGCAGTTGTTGTTGTCGTTCCCGCTCACTCCATTGACGTACCACGTTGTTGCTGATGCGAGCGGTGCCAGAACGAGAAGTAAAACCATCTGCAGTAGACCCTTCGAATTAGATTTCATGGAACGCCTCCGCGTCGAAAAGTTCCGATAGACCCCAAAAGACCGCCACTGAAAGAAAAAATCAGCCCCACGTGTTCTCAGCTCGTCTTCTTGAAGTCGATCGTCCACGTGTTCCCAGGATCACTGTCCATTCCGAGGATTTCCGCGCCGCCTCGGACAACAACGATTGAGAAGTTAGCGAGACCGCTTCCAGGTGTGGCAGTTATGGAGCCTGTGCAATCGGGATTCATACTGTAGGTGCCGGTGTAGGGAAATGTCTGGACGTCGCCGTTAAATGACGCGGTAACGGTAGCGGTGACATTACTCTCCCCATCGAGCGTTGCTACTGCAGTGGCAACAATAGGACCGTTTTCTGAGCCGATCGAAAAGAATCCGATGCCGGTGAAACCATAATTCCCCTTGAGACCGGCAGTGGTGCAGCGCTCGGCAGCGTGTGCCGCCGGTGTCAACGCGACTACGACCAGCAGGGCAAAAATCCAAGCAACCATCCGTTTCATAACCCTTCCTCCTGTGACAGTTTTGTGATCTTTTTTCGCGAAGGCCGATCACCAGACTCTGATTTCGGACGCCTCTTTCCGTTGTATGCGTCCCGAACCCCAAGTCTTTTTCTGAACTCGCGCCCTTCAATCACATACAACGGAATCCACGCGCCGATTGGCTCATGCCACCGAAAGAACAGCGCAAAGGGTACTCCAGCGCTCGATGGAAGCCATGTAACTTGTTCTTTTTCATTTTGTTGACTTTGTCTAAATTCCTCGCTACATTCTTGCGGTCGGCCTTTCATACTGGAGGGCACGTGGGCGCGCCAAGTCCCATCAGCGATCTACTGGCTACCTGGAAAGCGAAGGATCCTCAGGCGCTGGCGGCGGTCGTACCTGTCGTTTACGACGAACTACGCTCAGTCGCGCACCGCTACCTGCGCAATCAGCGGCGCGATCATACCCTGCAGAGCACAGCTTTAGTCCACGAAGCTTATCTTCGCCTCAGCAAACAGAAAGATCTTCACTTTGAGCACGCTAATCAGTTCTTCGCTTTGGCAGCGTTGATCATGCGACAGGTCCTCGTCGACTACGCCCGCAGCCGGCAGGCCGCAAAGCGGGATGCAGGATGGAAAGTGACTCTGGATGACTGCACCTCTTTACTGCGCGGCAAAAGCGTGGAACTCATTGCCCTGGATGATGCTCTCAAGGGGCTTGCCGATATGGACCCCGAGCAGAGCGAAATTGTCGAATTACGTTTCTTCGGCGGATTGTCGATCGAAGAGACTGCGGCGGTCTTGGGCATCTCGCCTGCCACCGTTAAACGTCATTGGACCTCCGCCCGTATCTGGCTGCATCGCGAACTGAGCAGGACCTCACAACCATGAAAGCGGACCGCTGGCAAAAGGTAAGGGAGGTTCTTTGTGACGCGCTCGAAGTAGCGCCCGAGGAAAGGTCGGCGTTTCTTGACAGTGCCTGTGGAGCGGATTCACCTCTGCGCTGCGAAGTGAAATCGCTGCTTTCCTCGCAAGGCAAACTGCACTCCAGTTTTCTGCATTCGCCGGCAACCCTGTCGACGACCCTGCCGCCAGGAACAAAACTTGGATCGTATAGCATTATTTCTCTGCTCGGTGTAGGCGGTATGGGCGAGGTGTACCGCGCCCGTGACTCCAAACTGGGCCGTGACGTGGCATTGAAAGTTTTGCCCCCCAAGACTGCGACAAATCCCGATCGCCTTAAGCGCTTCCAGCGTGAGGCCCGCGCCGTGGCTGCCCTGAATCATCCGCACATTGTTACGATCTTCTCTGTCGAACAAAACAACCGCACCCATTTCCTCACAATGGAACTGGTCGAAGGCGTCCCTCTCGGCCACCTTATTCCAGAGAGCGGCCTTCCACTCGAACAGCTCTTTGAGATTTCTAGTGCCATGGCTGAAGCGCTGGCTGCCGCTCATGAGAAGGGCATCGTGCATCGTGATCTGAAACCTGCGAACGTAATGGTCGACAAGAAAGGTAGGGTCAAGATTCTGGATTTCGGATTGGCCAAGGTTGGTGGGCTGAACTGGGATTGGAACGAAAACTTGAAGTCCCCGGAGCAACAGGCGACCGCGCCCGACCTGCGGCTCGAAACCCAGACGCAGGCGGGAGCCGTCATGGGCACGCTTCCTTACATGTCTCCGGAGCAGCTTCTATCTCAACCCGTAGGGCCGCGAAGCGATTTATTTTCCTTTGGCGCCGTTCTGTATGAAATGACCACGGGACATCCGCCGTTCTCCGGCGAAACCTCGACAGCTTTTATCGCTTCAATTCTGCGCAGCGTTCCGCCTGCGGTTACCGATTTAAGAGCCGATGTCCCGCTCGGCTTGGAGAAAATTGTTGATCGGTGTCTGGCAAAGGAGCCGCATCAGCGCTACGAATCGGCACGAGAGCTACTAGATGCCTTAGCGAAACTCCGCCGCGAAATCATGGGCGGCCAACAGGCCGCAACGACTGGCCGCCTAATACAGGACTCCGTCGCCGTTCTTCCTTTTACCAACATGAGTCCCGACCCCGAGAGCGAGTTCTTTGCCGATGGAATCACGGAAGAGATCATCAACGCTCTCGCCCAAATTGAGCAATTGCATGTCGCCGCGCGCACCTCTTCCTTTTCATTTAAGGGGAAACAGGTTGATCTGCGGGTTATCGGCGAACGGCTGAGCGTGCGCAGCGTGCTCACGGGCAGTGTGCGGAAATCCGATGGTCATCTACGAATTACCGTTCAGCTGCAAAATGTTGCCGATGGGTACCAGCTTTGGTCCGAGCGCTACGATCGAGAGATGAAAGATGTTTTCGCCATCCAAGACGATATTGCGCGCTCCATCGTAAATCGCCTTAAAGTGACGTTGGAGGGAGATCGGCTGGGGCCCCTGGTAAAAGCTGGGACCAAGAACCTGGAAGCCTACCAACTGTATGTCAAGGCCAGGGCCTTAATGGGCAAACGAGGAGCGGCCATTCTGCGCGCGCTGGAAAGTTTTAAACAAGCCGTCGCGCTCGATGGTGCATATGCGCAGGCCTGGGCCGGGCTGGCCGATTGCTACACGCTTCTCGATTTCTATGGGTTTTCACGTCCTGACGCAGGAACGCTCAAGAGCAAAGACGCCGCACAGCGGGCGCTGACCCTTGACCCATCGCTCCCCGAAGCGCACAGTGCCATGGCGCTGGTTTGCCTCTTATACGACCGAAACTTTCCTAATGCTGAGCGAGAGCTTTTGCTGGCGTTAGAGATGAATCCCCGCTACGTGCAGGCGCGGACCTGGTACGCCTTTTTCTACCTGCAGCTGGCGGTGGGCCGCTTAGAACAAGGAATTACTCAAGCGAAACTTGCGCTCGAGTCTGACCCCCTCTCCGGGTATGCCAACGCCGGACTAGGTATTTGCTACTTCAATGCCGGTAAGTATGCTGAGGCCTTACAAATGTTCGAGCGCGCACTTGAGTTGGACCCCGATTCCTTCCTGGCCGCATATTTTCGCTTTTGCACCCTGCACCTTACTGGACGCTTCGAGGAGGCGGTAGCCAGAGCGCAGGAGGTCTTGATGATGTCCGGCCGGCATGGCGGGACCATGGCCAATTTCATTGCGATGTACTCCGACTGGGGTAAACGCTCCGAAGCCGAGGCGCTCTATGATGAATTGAACGCACGGATGCGACGAGAGTATGTGCCACCCAGCGGAGTCGTCACCGCATCTCACGCGCTTGGGTTGCAGGAAGAAGCGCTCGGCCAGATCCGGGAGGCAATTCAGATTCGCGATCCATTCCGGCACCTCACGTTTTCAAAGTATTTTCCGTACGGCGCCCGCTTGCATCAAGATGCACGCTGCGGTGCACTGCTGCGGGCGTCTGGGTTCGACTGAGAGTCGGTCTCGGGATTACTTCACAGGCCAAAAGTCTTTTATCAGTGGGTGGATGGTCGGCAATCCGGAAACTATCCAGAAACGGGCTTCGGGGAAGTTGCAGCGCCGGTCGACTATACGGAAAACAATCGCTCGATTGGCGATAAATCGCGATTACACTCACAATCGGTTCTGACGCCTGATTACGCCAACAATGGTGCTGGGGCCGCCGGGATGTGTGTTCATCCGAAGTTCGGCAAGTACCGGACACAAAAGTGCGCTAGCAGGGCCGCAACCCTTGAACAAATTGCTTACAACTCTATGACACAAGCAACGATTGCACTTGGTTAACTGATCCCGTCTGAAGAACCCTGCAGGACGATTTTGTGGGATTCCTCACGGATCGGTCGATGAAGTGGGCCAGAACCGCCACTGTTGGGCTAAAACGGAAATTCGGGTGAGAGGTGAGCGATGAGGCGAACCATGTTCCTGGTGACCGCGATCTTGATGTGTGTGCTGGGCGTGAGCGCTCAACAACATATCGACACGCAGAAGTCCACGTTAACGATCCACGTCGGCAAGACGGGCGTATTCTCAGGGTTGGGACACGAGCACGAAGTGCGCGCGCCGATTCACAGCGGTACGGCGGAAACAGGCTCGCATCCTGCCGTTGAAATACACGTGGACGCGCAAGCACTGCGCGTGATCGATAAGGACGAGTCCGAGAAAGATCGCGCCGAAGTGCAGAAGACGATGCTGGGGCCGGAAGTGCTCGATAGCGAGCGTTATCAAGAGATCGTGTTCAAGTCCACAGGCGCGGAATCTGTCGGACAGGGACGGTGGACGCTGCGCGGGAATCTGACGCTGCGCGGGCAGACGCGGCTGGTCACGGTGCACGTGACGCTAAAGGACGGCCGTTACACCGGCGAGACCATTGTGAAGCAGACTGATTTCGGGATTAAGCCTCCCGGGAAGGCGGGGGTAAGAGCCAAAGATGAAGTTACAATCGAGTTTAACGTGCGGCTGGCGGCGTGAGATGCGACGGGCACCGGTCAGCACCGATTGACGTTTGTTTCATTCGCTGGCCTGAACTACCTACTGCTTAAGCGCTAGTCTTTTTGGCCCGGAATCTGGTGATTCACGCAATCGCAACGTCGGTTGGCCTTGTCACTCACTTTTGGAAATGAGTTGAGGGCGAAGCGTCTTACCGCATCGCGGACAGGTGCTCGCCGCCACACGCCTCAGTGAAGAATGTCCAATGTATTATCGCCATCGTCAACGAAATAAACCCCAGTGCCCACAGGGTTCACTGCCAAGCCGAACAGTGTACCCGCTCCCTGTCCGCTGGTGTCGATGGTTTTAACCACCTGCGAGCCTCCTGCCGTAACCTCAACCAGGTTTCCGTCACCTCCATTGGTCGCCAGAATGTCACCGTTGGGAGCGATGGACAAGCCGAGCGGCCCATTGAGTGCTCCTCCCTTAGAAACCGTCGTTCCTCTCCCGTCGCTGGTGAATCGCGACACCGCCTGCGGAATAGCCGCGATGCGGTTGGTCAATGTGTCGGCTACATAGAGTGTCCCGTTAGCGCTCAGTCCGACACCAGTTGGTCCGATGACAAGCGCATTCGGATCGGTCCTTTCAGCAAAACCGGAGCCTACAACGGTTCGCAGGATTTCCTGCGGCTTGCCTGATTCAGGGATGAACAGAACTATGCGCACAACCGTTCCCCGGTTCACAATGCTTCCCTTCGCCGCCACTGTTCCGTTGAGAACGTTGGTGACGAATAATTCCGCGACCGGTCCCAGATCGAGCGCGGTCATATCCCATGGTCCATTAATGGGGGCGCCGTTCAGTGAACCCGAGAAGGTCTCTACTACCTGACCCCACTTGTTCAGCACAAGCAGGCAGCCTGCCTTGGCCGTAGCTGCGGTGCCGTCAGTTGTGGGCAGGCTCCCGACGATTACCCATCCGGTACGCAAGACCGCAAGTGCAGTGGTCAATCCAACTCCTCCCGGGCAGGCGCCGGGCAATGTCTTAGCGCTTATGTGAGCGAATACGCTGAAGGCTCCACCGGGACCGATTTGCACAATCGTGGTGCCTGTGCCCTGAAGATTTGCGCTGTTGTTGAAATTGCTGACCAGGATGTGACCTTGGATCAGCTTCCCCGTGGTCCGCGGCACAACGGCTACGCCATACGGATTGATATCACCGTTGGGTGGAACAGTGGATGCGATCCGGTTGACCTTGCTGAGAGGACCGATGAATGAATTGCTGCTGGCTCTGGCGAGGAACGGAATTAATACAAACGCCAGTGCAAACAAACTCGCTTGGCTGAATCTCTTGAAGTTTCCCATACGTATCTCCTGCTGGGCGATTTTCTTCTCTTGCTGTCTTTGGAGGAGGAGAAGATCGTCAGAAATGTCACAAAATTGTAAAATCCGCGCGGTCGCTCGCCGCTCACCTCACCAATTCAGGTTCCCGTTATGTGAGTGTTCCTGCCCTGCTTGGCCGGAACGTCTTCCTCTTCAAGAGCCCTGCTCAACTTAGTGCGGACAAACGCTTGCGCCGGCATACCGGGTAAGAAAAGACAAGAAGAACTGCATTAGTGGCTTGCTTCATTTCGGAGTCGTAGTTGTTGATAAATCTCCATTACGCTCATTGACCCTTAAACCGGGGTTTTGAGTGTAATCGCCTGTTATCAGCAGCAATGCCTCGGGTCCTACACAGAGAACTGCAGGGATGGCTAAGTACTCCGCGAGTGCTGCGAACTGAGAGTTGGTCCGCTGACGGAAAACCCGCCCATCGGGGCTTTCATCTGACCAATGTTCGATCCTGCTTTCCTGGAGCACTTACAAATGTCGGAATCAGCTCAAAAGGTATTTGCTGCGCTAGCTATTGTCGACGTTTCGCAAATCATAATGCGTTGGCAGAGATTCTTTACAATGAGCCGTACTGGAGGGAGCTATGCGTTTCAAGTACCGCCTTGCGTCAGTCTTCGTGTTGGCCTCCATCGTTGGCTCTGCAAGGAGTGCTCGCGCGGTTGAACAAATTGTTGAACTTCGACTCCAACGGGTGAAGTGCCTTTGTGGAGTTGTGATGTATCCCAGCGGGCAGCCTCTGGAAAATGCCAGAGTCGAAGAACTTGACCAACACTGGAACCGTCCACCGCGACGATCTACCGAAACCGATTCAGCAGGACGTTTCAAGCTTGCATCTGTCAAGGGGCAACGAGTCTATTACCTCCAAATCTCAGTCCGAGAACCGGGAGTCAATCTTCTACGAGTGCCTGTTCAGATTAAAAGTTTTCGAGGGGCGAAGCTGCTGCGACTGCGAGTGCAACTCGCGTGAGAGAGTCATAGGTGGTGTAAACAGGCGATTTCACTCAGAACCGATTGTGAGAGTAATGGCGATTTATCGCCAACCGACAACTCACTGTGTGCTCGTGAAGACCACTGGGTCAGGATAATTAGGTTCAATATCCAAGCCACGCTTCGGGCTATCAATGTCCGTTGAGGCTAAGGTTCCTACGGTACGTCCCACTTGCCTGTCCTTGAGGGATAGCGCGATAAATCCGAAGGAGACTGCTGATCCTTGAGTATGACTCTTGAAGATGGGGTCTTTGGTGAAATCTGGAACGATTAGCTCGAAGTTCCCGTCGTTAAACGGATCGAGCATTCCGAGTTTTCCTAGCGGAATTGACGGAACGCCGCACGATCCCCCTCCTTCAACCCGACGAAAGGCGTCATTACAAATCCAGTTTGCTTTGAGTTCCCCCCAGACGTCTAGTTTTGTTCGTTGGGAGAAAAAATTCAGAGGTATTTCTGTTGGCAGAATGAATCCATGAATACTCTTTTTTGGGAGAACTACACATTCAAACTGTTGCTCCACATCAGACTTACCGCTTAACTCGAAGTCGTAGACTTGAAACTGGCATCCGGGCGAATAGACGTAGATGGTTGCAGATTGCGCAGGTTGTCCTCCGACCCTGGCGGTAATGATGTACTGCCGCACGTTTTGCTGCGGCTTGACTGGCCCTGTCCTTCCCTGCTGCGCTTTTAACAAGTAACAAATAGCAACTTTGTCAGAAGAGATGCTTTCAGGTAACTTTACGAAAATTCGCGGATACTTCAGAACATCAGCACTACTAATCTGTGCCAAAAGACAACCTGGAGCAGTGGCAAGCGTCAGCGCTAGCGCAACGACGATGAGGTAAGACATTGCCGTAATTATATTGCTGCGCAAGTGTTGTAATCAGGCGATAGCACTCAAAACCCCGGTCGTAGGGTCAATGAGCGTAATGGCGATTTTTCAACAACTACTACAGACTTCTCAGATTGCCGACCCACCAGGAAGTATTCGCATGAAGGACTCGCGCTCTGCCCGGCGTGCGTCGTCGCGCTCAGCGAGTTATGCGGCGTCTTGCATCAGGAATCGAAAGCGCTCTGTTGCCGATTCGACAGGTATGGGCCTGATCAAGGCAAATTGCAATGCGGATGAGCATTTGGGGCAGGCGGGAAAGCTCCTGCCTTTTAGGAGCTTGATGTCCCGAATCGCGTGTTTGGCATGGAAAACTCGGTAAACCCCGCTTCTAGGGACTTGTTTATCAGTCGTAAGTGTGTCGCCGCAGTGGTCCATGACCACTAGACTAGCTCTCCGAGGCTCTGGCTTCTGATCAGTTTTGCTCAGAACGTTTCAAATGATCGTGTGTGCGTTGCAACGTTCTTCCGTTACTAATTGGCGAATCTCGTTTCAATTACTTCCGTGTAGCCGACCATCTAAGATTCATCGTGAAACGAGGGCAGGCGTTTCAACTATTTTCGAGGGTATAGATCGATTCAACGAGATGGCTGTCTTTGGACTCGCTGGGAACTGACCCACCGCTGGTCACTTTTGAACAGTCTTCGGTCTATTTGAAAAATGTGCGATTTTGAGCAGTTTTCTTTTGCGGGCTGCCACATCATTAGATATGCGATTAAGCAGCAAAGAAGACCTCCATGCTGTCCCTTGCCCGTCCCCTCCCGACCCAATCCACAGCGAATTAATCGACGAACTGGATCAGATTCGTGAGTTAAGGAAAGCGCGTGACTCCCAATATTTGGGTATGAGCAATCGTTTGGCAATGGAACAGATCCGGGCGGTCCCTTGCCCTACCTGTGGCGCACAGCCGGGAGAGAAATGCGAACTGAACACGGGGCAGCCCCGTACAGCTCCACATCGTGACCGATGCTTAGCCGCTGAAAATTTATTGTCTAGCTAGTCGAACGAACCGACAAGGGCGCAGGAGTGGCTTTGGGCCGTTTTTTGCGTTCCATAACATGCAAATCTTCGACTGCGACCAAAATGGCCTTGCGCTCATCCTCTTCTAAACTCGGCTGACTAAGCGCTTCGGCAGTTGCATCCAGCGCAGCCTTCACATAAAAAGCGAGCGCATGAGGATCGCTTTCGAGCTTTGCTTTTGAATAGCAACGGAACCATGTCGAGTCGAAATTGAGGACTGGCATACGTTGGAACCGAAGGAGAAACATTACTATAAGCCTTCGCTACAGTAAGTCCTGTATCGAACACAGCCGCAAACTCTTCTACTATGGACAGCATCTTAACGGCGCTCGACGAGTTTGTCCGGTGCCAAAAAATACTCAGAATGCCGAAACCAAACGAGCACCGGAGCGCCGAATCCGTGCCTACTCGCCTGCCTGAAGCGGCGAAAATTATTCAGCTCCAATCGGAAAGCACTCACGAAGAAACCGCCTACGCTGCAAAGATTGCGAAGTGGCTCGCGCTCGCGGATTCAGTCTTAAGAGGGACGGCCAAATCGCGCAAGGAAGCATAAGTCCGGGACCGCACAAACTGAAGTTATCGTAAACAGGCGTTTACACTCAGAATCCGATTGTGAGTGAAATGGCGATATTACGCCAGTCAGCGTACCTCAGCGCCACCACTTTGGGTACTGAAACACGACTCGGCCATTCGCATCTAACCGCCGCCACTTGTCCTTTGTGTTTTCCATATCGGCGACTGTTGCATCAGGACGGAAATAGTACCCTGCGTGAATGCACGCCCCAAGACCGTCTCTACTGCAATTTCTAACGAAGACTACATCCGTCTGCTTTATTACATGGGTGAGGATGTCTAATGCCATATGACCGAGGGGTGTCGGCTTACCCTCGAACATGGTTCGAGTAGGCCGAGTATCGTCCAAATGTGCGATCAAGAGTGGGACGGCAGATGCCCTCAAATCTACGATCGCCTTCACCCGAGCGTCCGGTTTCAAATTTGCACCCGTTGATTTGAGAATTTCCCCTTGGTACGTCAAAGTGCCATCGCCAGCCCCATCAGCCGAGTACACGTCTCCGAAATCCACACCCGCGAGAGCAAGAAGTCGCGCCTCTTGCTCCGTCTTCGATATGGCCACGGACTGTGGGGTCGCGATGTCTGACGCAGCAATTAGGCTCAGCAGTAATAATGCAAAGGTCTTCATACCTAAAGTCTAGGGCAGCAGGAACCTAAACGGAATGAGAGGGCAGTTACGAAGGTCAACTGTCGTTATCAGGCGTTTACACTCACAACCAAACGGCTATGGCCTGTACACCTGCGGTCACCGTTGCCGCGATTGCTGCCCTCGCACTCCATCTGAATTGAGCGCGGGCGGTTTCGATAACGTCCGTGTCCCCAATTGTCATGGCGCTCAGGCCCGGACGGTGCAGCACTTTGACCGTCGCGGACTTCCACCATAGCAGCCCCGCAATCAGCGCCGCCGCACTCACGATCACATTCAGTACCAGCTTAAGAGTGATCACCGCATTGTCCTTTTCCGAGCGAGTCTACCACCCCCGTTTGCCTTTTTCTCAACTGGCGAAATCAGGCGATTGCACTCATTGAGAAATTGACCGACCAGAGTCAATGAGTGATATTGATTCCATGACAATGTCGGCTCCCACGCCCGAGTAAGCTTCGGTGGTGCTAACCAACCAAGGCTCGGGAGAAAGGAGCCGAACAATGATCATTATAGGAGTAGATTTCCACCCCGAGTTTCAGC
>Ga0185299_10001000_pt1 | contig 63814 bp, 67 predicted proteins | sample PaiPotPPA55metaG_FD_128002 | JGI IMG/M metagenome (GOLD analysis project Ga0185299, IMG submission 128002) | Iron sulfur acid spring bacterial and archeal communities from Banff, Canada, to study Microbial Dark Matter (Phase II) - Paint Pots PPA... ... | reverse complement strand
GGGAAGGGGAACTGCCCCCTTCCCCTGCAACCCCATCCCCAAAATCAACCCAACCCAATCGGCGAGGGCACAACTTTGAAACCGGACATTTCACTTGCTACAAAAACCGGACATTTTAACTTGCTACCGACAGCTATGAAGCACACTTTCTCGGCAGGGGGAATGAAAGCTGTGAGCAGTCGCCCGCTTGCATTTCTGATGTATTCTCGTTGCCGGAGGGCGCGGTGGCAGAATCCTCAACGAACAGCTTCGGTTCACCCCTGCCAGTGTTTCGCGTCAAGGACGTGGACGCCAGCATCGCTTACTACCTGGACGCTCTTGGCTTCAAACTGCGATGGCGTGCGGGCGAGGGATTTGCCTGCGTCGCGCGGGAAGAGTGCTCCATCTTCCTGACTCATGACAACCAGAGTCAGCCGCGTATGTGGGTATGGATCGGCGTGCAGAATGTGCGCCGACTGCACAGCCACTACGCGGCGTCCGGCGCCAAAATCCGGAACCCGCCCGAAAATTTCGAGTGGGCGCTGGAGATGCAGGTCGAAGACCTCGACGGAAACGTTCTGCGCATCGGCTCCGATCCAGAGAAAGACAAACCGCTAGGCGTATGGCGCGATGCCGACGGGATTCGTTGGAGACATCTGGGCAATCAAAGATATGAGCGCGTCGATTGAGGGAACTTTCTTTAACACCGGGGCACCCTTCGACTGCGCTCAGGGCAGGCCAGAAACGCCAGTGGTAGACGAAGGCTCAAGATGGACCCCCTCTCCGTGACGAAGGTATTCAAAATAACTCGATACTCACCCCTCGGCCGGTAGCAGAAGCGAGGCGGGTGTCACGCGTAATGAGCGTGGCGCCGAGTTGTTCGGTGAGTGCAACGTAGGCCGCATCGTATGCCGACAAGTTGTGCCGGAGCCGCCAAATGTGCGGCAGAAAGACGAAGTGGGCATAGCGAGTTACGCGAAGGTTGAGTAAGTCCTGGAGCGCTTCATCGGCGCGCTGTGCCGAAACCGCAACTTCTCGCACGAGCCGCCTCAGGACCTGTGCAACCTCAAGGTCCAGAAGGTGCGGAGCATGAAGAGATTCGCCGCGTGAGTAAATTCGGCTCTCAATTTGTTGCCCCGCAGAAGTCCCAAGCAGCCAGTCAATCGCCGCGGACGCGTCCAGGACAATCACCGCGCCTCGCGCTCTGCTCTTACCAGGCGCGCGGTATCCAGCGGAAGCGTTACAGGCTTGCGTCTGTGGAGACGGTCCCGCAATTCCGCAAGCGTCGGCCGCTCAGCGATCTCCTTGATCTCTGCAAGCAGGTAGTCCGAGAGAGACATTCCGGCCATGGCGGCGCGGGCTTTCAAGCTGCGATGCAGGGCATCAGGCACGTTGCGCAGCTGAATCATCTTCGGCATGTGAATAGCGTACTTTCATGTGGAGCACATGTCAATTGGGGCCACTTCAAGTTTTGCAACGGGAACGAGGATCAGAAATTCAGGGTGGGCCGCCGAGTTTTTCGTTGAAGGGTGACGTACGCAGGTTGCGTGTTAGGCCGCCCTATCCGCTCTGCAGGGTACGACTCATCGGAATACCTTTCAGCGCCTTGTTTGCCCTGACTTTGTACTTCATCTCCTTCCCCTTACTGGCGGTCCAATACCCCGGAGACGGCATTCTACTGAGAGCAAACTTAGGATTCCACAATGCTTTGAGCTAAGGATGGAAGTCAAAGTCCCTTGCTTCGCAAGAAAAGGAGAAGGGGCAAAGACTGACGGGGCTCGATCATTTTGAGTGGGGTCAGTTTTGCAGAGCCGTTCGCAACTTCCTTCCATCCTACCGCATCTAAACCTTGACAGCATTACACTCAGGTCTTAGCATGGGAGTGTTGGCAATCATAAGGACGCTGATTACAAAGCACTTATTTGCATCAAGAGGAGAACAATATGGCCAAGATTATTGGAATTGACCTTGGAACCACCAATTCTTGCGTGGCGGTGATGGAGGGTGGCGAGCCCAAAGTTATCCCTAATGAAGAAGGAGGGCGGACTACGCCTTCCGTGGTTGGGTTCACCAAGACTGGGGAGCGGTTGGTGGGGCAGGTGGCGAAGCGGCAGGCGATTACTAATCCGGAGAACACGGTTTATTCGATCAAGCGCTTCATGGGACGGCGCTACGAGGAAGTGCAGGAAGAAATCAAGATGGTCCCCTATAAGGTCGTGAAGTCGGGCGACCACGTGGCGGTACTGGCGCAGGGTAAGGAGTACACGCCTCCGCAGATTTCGGCGCTGATTCTGCAGAAGCTGAAGAAGGCGGCGGAAGACTATCTCGGCGAGAAAGTCACCGAAGCCGTGATCACGGTTCCGGCGTATTTTAACGACGCGCAGCGGCAGGCCACGAAAGATGCCGGACAGATTGCCGGCCTCGAAGTGAAGCGCATTATCAACGAGCCTACGGCGGCAGCGCTGGCCTACGGTCTCGACAAGAGTAAGGACGAGACCATCGCCGTGTACGACTTCGGCGGCGGAACGTTCGACATTTCGATTCTCGAAGTCGGCGAGGGCGTAATTGAGGTGAAGGCCACCAATGGCGACACGCATCTGGGCGGCGACAATCTGGATCAGCGTATCGTCGACTGGCTGATCGATGAATTCAAGAAAGACGAAGGTCTCGACCTGCGTGGCAAGGGCAACGAAATGGCGCTGCAGCGTCTGCGTGATGCGGCCGAGCGCGCGAAGATCGAGCTTTCGACCACCATGGAGCACGAGATCAATCTGCCGTTCATTACGGCGGATGCCGGCGGTCCGAAGCATCTGGTAAAGAAACTGACGCGGGCGAAGCTGGAGTCGATGGTGGAAGACATCATTCAGCGCTCGGTAGGTCCGTGCAAACAGTGCATGAAAGATGCAGGCGTGGATGCGAGCAAGATCAACGAAGTGGTGCTGGTCGGCGGACAGACGCGAATGCCGCGCATTCAGGCGCTGGTGAAAGAGTTGTTTGGCAAGGAAGGCCACAAGGGAGTGAATCCCGATGAAGTGGTCGCGATTGGCGCGGCGATTCAGGGTGGCGTGCTCGGCGGCGAGGTGAAGGACCTGCTGCTGCTCGACGTGACCCCGCTGTCGCTCTCGATTGAAACGCTGGGCGGCGTGGCCACTCCGATGATCCCGCGCAACACGACGATTCCGACGAAGAAGACGGAAACGTTCTCGACCGCGGCGGACAATCAGACATCAGTCGAAGTTCATGTGCTGCAGGGCGAGCGTCCCATGGCGGCGCAGAACCGGACTCTCGGTAAGTTCCACTTGACCGGGATTCCGACGGCTCCGCGCGGCGTGCCGCAGATTGAAGTGACGTTCGACATTGACGCCAACGGCATCCTGAACGTGACCGCGAAAGATACGGCCACGCAAAAGGACCAGAAGATTACGATCACGTCGTCTTCTGGATTGTCAAAGGAAGAGGTCGAGCGCATGGCCAAGGAAGCCGATGCCCACGCGGCCGAGGACAAGGCGCAGCGTGACGCGATCGAGGCCAAGAACCAGCTCGATAGCATGGTGTACAACGTCGAAAAGATGCTGCGCGAGTCGGGAGATAAGATCTCAGGCTCCGAGCGCGGCGACGTTGAGAACGCTGTAGCCGACGCCAAGAAGGCGCTGGAGTCGAATGACAAAGCGCAGATGGATAAGGCCCGCGAGACACTGACCCAAGCTTCGCATAAGCTGGCCGAACAGATGTACAAGGCGGCGCAGGCAACGCCGGGTGCAGCGGGTGGCGCTCCCACAGACGGGGCGGATGCGGCTTCGGGCAGCAATGGCGCCGGTCAGAAGAAGAAAGACGAGGGCGTGATTGACGCCGAGTACGTGGATGTGGAAGACAAGAAGTAAGGGAAGCTACTAGCTCTCAGCTTCTGGCGTGGATCGTGTGGCGCGGGCATTGCTCGCGCCACAACGTTTTAAGATGTCGGGCCGAGTCTAAAGGGGGATTTGAAATGGATTTTCAGGTGAATGAGCAGACTTATTTTCTCACTCTTGCCGAGGACGAGAGACAGTGGCGAGTTTTTGTCTCCTCGCCGACAGGAGCCTGGCCAATTCCAGTTTATGAGGATGCGACCGAGTTAGGTCCGCTGGTCATGTTACAAGAGGAGAAGCACAGAATACCGAACTAAGGGACACGGGGCGAAGTCGAGGGCTTTGCCAGCAAGCCTCATTGCGACTGCCTGGTATATTACGACAGCTTTTGAGGATGTCCATAAAGCCGTCGGACGCGAGAAGCAATTAAAGGGCTGGATACGGGCGAAGAAAATTGCTTTGATTAAAGCGAAGAATCCGCGATGGGAAGATTTGGCGGAGAAGTGGGGCTCGCAGATGGCGTTTGCCGAGGAAGCGATTAAGGGCAGATGAGAGAACTCCTCGACACGCCGTTGCCGGGGTATGCACGCATGGAGTCCTTACGACGGCGTTTCTGTCCGCTTTACGAACGGAAACTCCGCTCAGGTAACAGACTATTCTAATGGCGACTACTACTAAAAAAGATTATTACGAAATCCTTGGCGTAAAGAAGTCCGCGTCAGCGGAAGAGATCCGCAAGGCCTTCCGCAAGCTGGCGCGCAAGTACCATCCTGACGTAAATCCCGGGGACAAATCTGCCGAGGAGAAGTTTAAGTCGCTCTCCGAAGCGAACGACGTTCTCAGCGATCCCAAGAAGCGCAAGATCTACGACCAGGTTGGATTCTATTCGGACAATATCGATCCGGCCACGGCTGAAGCGTATGCGCGCGGAGGAGGGACGGGCGGATTCGGGGGCGGCAGGGCGCCCGGTGGATTCTCTGGCGGAGGAAGTGGCGCACAAGGCGTTCCATTCGATTTCGGAGGATTCGACTTTTCCGATTTAGTGGATAACGCTGGTCGAGGTCGGAGAACCGGCGGTGGCGGGGGATTCAAAGATATCTTCTCGGGAATCTTCGGCGGCGGACGTGGAACGACTGCGACCGAGGTCGGCCCGGAAGCGGGCTCCGACCTTGAATATCAGGTGAACGTTCCCTTCTGGACGGCGATCCGCGGCGGCGTCATGAAGCTCAACATTACTCGCCAGGATGTTTGCGCGACCTGTCATGGACAGGGTTACATTGAAGCGCCAGGAGCGTGTCCCGAATGCAAGGGCACGGGACAGATCACACAAACCGGCGGACGGATGAAGTTCAACGTGCAATGCCCGCGCTGTCAGGGAACGGGCAAGAACATTTCCACTTGTCCCACGTGTCACGGCGACGGCACGGTCAGCCGGACAGAGCCGCTGGAAGTTCGTATCAAGGCCGGCACGCGCGACGGCCAGCGCATCCGCCTGGCAGGTAAAGGGAATGCCGGAGGTCACGGCGGACCCACTGGCGATCTTTATGTGATCATCCGGATCGAAGAACATCCCCTCTTCCGGCGCGACGGGGACGATATTTATCTGACCGTCCCGGTCAGCGTGGCTGAGGCGGGGCTGGGAGCCAAGATTGAAGTGCCGACCATCGATGGCCGCGCCTTGTTGAAGATTCCTCCTGGAACCCAGCCGGGACAGAAATTGCGCCTGCGTGAGAAGGGCGTGCCCTCGGCTACGAAGGACGGCGCCCGCGGGGACGAGATCGTCGAGATCGCCGTGACCGTGCCCATGCCTCGTGACGAGCGGACCAAGGAGCTTCTGAAAGAGTTGGCTAAGCTGAATCCGGAGGATCCACGAGAAGAGCTCTGGAAGAAGGTGTAGGTCTGTCGTTAAAAACGTGGCTGATTCGTTTTACTGAGTCAACTACCTTTAGTTGACTCAGTCAAGTAACCAATCCCATTCACTCCGGCGCTTCGCTCCACTCTAGGGTCCTGCGCTTCCTACTGCTCATGTGCGCTAACATCAGGGCTCTCATCGTACGCAGCGCCTGTTCGGGGGTTACGTCCAACGGCACCTTCTTCTCAATCGCATCTCTGACATTCGCGTAGAAGCCGCGATAGTCGCCGCGCTCGGTCTTCACTTTTACGCTTGGCTCGCCCACAAGGCTCAGCGTCCCCCACAATTCTTCTGCTTCTTCACCCCAGTCCGCACCCCAATCCGTACCCTGCGGATATTTGTCCGCCCGCAATCGCGCCTCCTGGGGATCCATTCCGTACTTCACAAACGACCCCGTCGTGCCGTGAATCAAAAAATGCGGTCCCGGCGCATAGGCGATGATCCGCGCCCGTCCCATCGCGCGCAGCACTCCTCCCGACCTCGGATACTCCATCGAGACATCGAACGAATCATCTACCTGGGACGTGTCCCGCTCGCAGAACGCCGAAGCCGTAATCGCCCGCGGTTCGCCAAACAGCACCAGCGCCTGGTCGATCACATGCGGTCCCAGATCGAACAGCACTCCAGCGCCCGGCTGATCTGCCTTTTCCCGCCACGCATTTGGTTTCGGCTCCGGACGAAACCGGTCATATCGACATTCGTATTCAACGATCGATCCTAAACGTCCCGACTGCACGATTTTTTTCACTGTGCCGAAATCACCATCCCAACGGCGATCCTGATAGACGGTGATTAATCTTCCATGTTCGGCCGCCAGCCGCACCAACTCTTCCGCCTCAGCCAACGTTGGAGCCAAAGGCTTGTCCACCACCACATCCCTCGCAGCCAGTAAACAGGCCCGCGCCAGCGCGACGTGCGAGTCATTCGGAGTCGCGATCACGCATAGTTGAATCTGTCTATCCGCCAGCAATTCATCCAAAGTTCGCGCGACCCGCACTGCGGGATATTTTTCCTGAGCGCGAGTTCCCCTGCGCTCGAGAATGCACGCCAACTCCATCCCGGGCACACCTCGGATCACCGGGGCATGAAACGCCTGTCCCGCCATTCCAAATCCAATTAATCCCACTCGCACCATTTTGGCTCCTTGCTTCTATTGCCGTTCCTACTGCTACACAGTCAGCGATTTACAGTCTTTTGCCGATATAGTCCCGGCCGCAGTCGCCGTATAAATTTTAAAGATTCTGACGTCTTAGGAGGACTAGATGCGATTCGGACCCTTCCTCGTAGTTGCTCTGCTGCTGCTTATTCTGTGGGCTGGCGGGTTCCTGATGTTCCACGTAGCCAGCGGGCTGATTCACCTGCTCCTGCTGTTCGCCGTGGTTTCGTTCGTGGCGCACCTCGTAATGGGGTCGAGAACAGCGTAGATTTTTTCGGGCCAGGCTTGCCGGCCGGAGCTAACCGGCTCTATCCTCCGGCAAGACCCGGCCCATGTTTTCTTATTGCATTTGTCGATCCTTCATCCGCCGCACGAATTTCAATCCTGACCATACCTCGGTCACGGCGCAGACTTTCACATCCACCAAGCCCGCGTGTAATCCGATCTCGCGCACCGCATTCCCATCCAGGTCTGTGGTAACTCCGGAACTTTTTTTCGGCCAACTTACCCACAACATCCCAGCCGGCGCCAGCGCCTTCGCTAGTCGCGAGAACTCCTTGGTCAACTCTGTGTGCGACTTGGTGAACACCAGCACAAAATCGAGCGCGTCTCCCTGTTTGACAATGCTGCACTCCGACAATGCCTGGGACAATTCCGCGCGCACTTCCGCCGGAGCGTTCGCCAACTGCGCGCGAAAGCCCGCCTTGATCCCTAATTTTTTCGGAAGCGGTGTCCCAGAATATCCTGGCATCCAGTTGCCCGTCAGTAAAACGATCGTCCGTGAGTCAAGCTAGAAGCCAGCGTAATAGCCTCGCCGCGCTCTCACGCGGAAATTTTTCCGGTCATTGGCGACGATCTCAATTGTGCGGAAGTGACCGTCCGACTTGAAGTCTGCCGGCTTATAGGAAACGGCATACTGGCTGCGCAGCTCATCCTGAATCTCGGCAAAGGCATTGGTCACATCGCGAATCTGGAAGGGGAAAAATGCGCGCCCCCCTGTCGCATCGGCCATGCGTTCCAGCACCTTGTCACCCGCACCCTTGGTACCGCTTACGTTGGTGCTGATGGTGTAGATGATGGCCTCCGCGCGCTGGGCCATTTCGATAGCTTCTTCGCGCGTTACGTGACTCTGGTTGTCTTCTCCGTCGCTCAGCAGAATGATCGCGCGCCTGGTTGGCCCGTTCTGCGGTTGCTTCAGCAGCTTGTCGCGGCACGCGTAGTAGATCGCATCGTACATCGCTGTCCCGCCGCCGGGACGCAGTTCACGGACACCGTGCCCGAGTTTTTCGGTATCGTCAGTGAAATTCTGCGTGACTTCCGGGGTCGCGTCGAATCCCACGACGAACGCCAGATCATAACGCTTACGCACCGTCTGGTTCAGAAACTCGATTGCCGATTCCTGCTCGAACTTGAAGCGGTCGCGTACCGAACTGCTGGCATCAATCAGTAAGCCCACCTGCAGCGGCAAATTCGTCTCCGCGTGGAAGCTGCGGATTTCCGTCGCCGGCTTGCTGTCATCCACAATGCGAAAGTCGGCCTGCTTCAGATCCGTCACTCGCCTGCCGTGCTTATCGGTCACGGTGAACACTACGTTGACTTCGTTGGTGCCGACGCGGATTTTCGGAACATCTCCGTTCCCGCCCGAATCGGCGGGATTCTGTTCAGCGGAGCTTGGCGGAGCCTGCGCGGCCGGGGGCGGAGACGGCGATTGTGCGGACGATTGAGTCGACTGCGATGCCGCAGGCGAAGCTTGCGCCACTCCGTACTCGCGCATGATGAACACTACCAGCGAAATCGCTGCCCACTTCGCCACTGAATTTTTCGCAAAACTGTGTCTCGTAAAGATGCCTCGTATTTGGTTGTTTATTATATCCGCAACCGCTCCGGATTCGTTCTTGTTTTGCTGGGCGCGGCTTTCGGCCGCGCCACAGAAACATAATCTTATCCCTCTTCAACCTTCCTCAGAAACTCGCGCAATTCTTCCGGCAGCTCACTTTTGAGCGCAATCGTCACTCCGGTTCGGGGATGCCGGAACTCCAGCTCGGCCGCATGCAAGAAATTGCGCGGCAATCCAATCGCCGCCGATTTCCCCCGCGCCTGCTTGGGCGCTCCATACATCGTGTCGCCCACCACTGGATGCCCCATCGCCGCCACATGCACGCGAATCTGGTGCGTCCGGCCAGTATCGATCTTTACATCCAGCAGCGTAAGTTTTCCAAACTTCGTATCCAGACGCCGCACCACGCGATAGTGTGTAACGGCCGCCCGACCGCCCGGCAGTCGCGCCGTCATCCGCATGCGCCGAACGGGATCCCGGCTGATACTCTGCGCGATCGTTCCCGAATCTTTTTTCACCCACCCATGCACCAGCGCCACATATTTTTTCTTCACCTCGCGCGCGGCGAATTGCGCGCCCAGCTTGCGATGTGCCTCGTCGTTTTTGGCCACGATAATAAGACCGCTGGTTTCTTTATCCAGCCGATGGACAATCCCCGGCCGCAGTTCGCCGCCCACGCCCGACAAACTCTGCAGATGATGCAGCAGCGCATTCACCAGAGTTCCTCGATTGCGCGCGTCTTCACTCGCTCCCGCCCCCGCGTGCACCATCATGCCCGCAGGCTTGTTAATCACTGCGAGATCGTCATCTTCATACACAATGTCGAGGGGAATATCCTCAGCGATAGCTTTGAGCGCCGTCCGGTGCGCCTCGGCCAGCACACTGATGCGCTCCCCGCCCCGCAGCTTCAGCGAAGCCTTCGCGGGAGCATCGTTCACCAGCACTTTGCCTTCAGTGATCATCTCCTGCACTCGCGCCCGGCTGACGGTCTCAAGCCGCCCCGCAACAAATTGGTCCAGGCGTTTGCCGGCGTGTTCAGGGGCGGCGGAGATGAGAATGGGAAAGACTTGCGGCATTCGCTGGAGGATACCAGACGCTAAGCGTCCGACTGACGCCTGAAAATAGCCCGGCGTTTTAACCCCGGGTACACTCGGGATTCAGGCGCGCGTCCCGTTGGGATGCCTGAATTCGCCCCCCCCATGTAGTTGAGAGAGGAGCATTCTTGGGAGGAGCATTCTTGGGAGGCGCAAATGTTGTATAGGGGTCGAAAGACGGCAGAGAATCAACCTTCCTTCGGGACGGGCTGCAACATGGTCAAAGCAACCCGGTGTTGTAACGCCGGGCTATTTTCAGGCGTCCTTCGGACGGCGTTCGGCTTGCGAAACTCCTAAGCGCTCAATCGGGTTCGCGCGAAAGTCAAGGAAGCATCTCTTCGTTCGAGCGCCCGGCGAAAAGATCGTGTGCCTGCTTTTGGTCCAAGTCAGACCGATAGTCTCTCCAGTCATTCTCGGTAGGAACGATCATTCCCTTAATTTCGATCCTGATGAAAATTCTGGAAGCGTTTCGCCTACCGCGTAGCTCCCACCGGCTGCGCCGTCACGTTTTTCGCCCCCGGCCTCAGCCACCAAATCAGCCCGCCGCCGATCACCAGGCCGATCGCGATCAACTGCGTGCCTGACATTGCCCCGCCGAACACCGATCCTCTCCCCGGATCGTCGCGCAAATACTCGAGGAAGAAGCGGGCGACACCGTAGATAAACAGGAACGCGCCGAAAATCTGCCCGTCAAATTTTCTACGCTTCAGCATCCACATGAGGAAAAAGAAATTCGCCAGCTCGATTGCCGCCTCGAAAAGTTGCGTCGGCTCCAGCGGGACATTCAGCGGTGTTCCGGTAATCTGATTTGCCAGCGGATTGCGAAATACCACCCCCCAAAAATGATGCGTCTCTTTTCCATAGCAGCATCCGGCGGCAAAGCATCCCAGGCGGCCAATCGCATGTCCCAGCGCGAGTCCCGGCGCAAACGCGTCGCAAGTTCCAAACGCGGGCATGTGATGCCTGCGGACGTACCACCACGCAGCCAGAAACGCCGCGATCAATCCGCCGGAAAAAACTCCCCCAGCCTGCAGCGTGGTGACGCTGAAAATCTCCGCCGGGTGCGCCGCGTAATAGCCCCACTCATTGATTACGTAGAGGACTTTCGCGCCCACAATCCCACACAGCACAACCAGAATCCCTAGGTTCCACGCCTTCTCGGCGTCAATTCCCAGCCGCTCGGAATTGCGCACGCTGATCCATAGCCCGATCAGCACGCCCATCGAAACCAGGAAGCCGTACGTCGGCAGAAAGAATCGCCCGAAATGAATTAATTGCGGATACACAATTATGTTGGATGCCGGGAAGGCGGAATTTGTACCAAGGTCAGTGTAGCAGGGACGCGAGGAGCCTCGCTTCGCTCAACTGGACAGCCGAGAACCTGCCCTGAGCTTGCCGAACGGGCGGCCGTCCCTACAGGAGCATTCTTCAAGAACAAAGCAAGCCGACCCACTGTGCCGTGTGACGGGCCGAGAATGAACCGTCGGTAAGACGTTGGGAACCCGCCGAGACCCTTTAGGCATCTCCGCATGGCGGAGCGCTGCACACCGGATCCTAGTTCGAGTCGAGTCCCCGTTCATTCAGCATTGGTTCAAAAATCGGTTACCGCCATCACCAACCCCGCAGGCCGGCTTTCAATCTGGATGCTAGGAGAACTCAACCTGAATTAGCAATAGGGAAGGCGCAAATAGTTGGCAGAACAGTTGCAACCAAAGTAATGAGCGGTCAAACGTTCGGCTTGATATTTTGGGCGGCGCAGCGCTTCAGCGGTGCGCTAAAGTGTCCATCAACGAATCGGGCTTTGCCCCTGGGGTACTACTTCGCTCCCGCCGCCCAATAACTGCTCCTAGCCTGCACTGTTCTATCCCCCGCATTCCGCAACCGCACCCGCAACCGATGCAAACCTCCGTGCGGACTGCTGGGCTCGATGCTCAGCAGATAACGGCTGTGCAAATGATTGCTGAAGTCGATCATCCGCAAATCGAAATTCTTTCCCGTCGCGAACATCTCGTACTCCCCGCCCGTCATCGCTGCCACGGTCCTCGGCATATTCTTCTTCATCGCCTCCGCCGCCATGATCAGCGGCGCCAGCAGATCCGGCGACGCATGCATCTCGTTAATATTGTTGCCCCGCATCGTATCCAAAATATTCGAACGCGACGGCGAAAACGTAAGCGCGTACACCGCGGTGCTGCTCTGCCCAATCTTCGCAACCACGTCCTCCACCTTGGCCTGGCTGCCGTGGTCTCGTGTCTCGCTGATCAGCAAGAGCACTCTCTGCCGCTCCTTCGGAGTGTTCTCCAGCATCTTCACCGAATAATCCACCGCATCCAGAATCGCCGCCCCTCCATCCCCCGGCTGCAACTGCTTCAGTGTCCAGGCAATCTTTTCGGAACTCCCAGTAAAATCCTGCGCGGTCTGCACCTGGCTGTCGAACTCCACCATGGCCACTGAACTATGTCCCTCGGCCACCAGTGGGTCCAACATTGCACTCAGCCCGCGCATTCGAGGAAACTCATAATCAGCCCGCCGCCCGCGCTGGATTGCAATCACCATCGAGACCGGTTGCCCTTCCGCCGCTTCATCGAGATGCAGGACCTGCTCCACGCCGTCGTCCTCGACGACAAAATCTTTCGCTTCGAGTCCATACACAATCTCACCCTGCGCGCTCTTCACCAGCGCGGGAATCACCACCACATTCGATTGACTATGGAGAGTTGTTTCCTGGCAAACAGCGCCGCCGCGCAGGGGCGCCAACAAAAACAAAAGCAGATGAATTCCTGCCCGCCTCAGGCTATCCTGCCTTGCGGTTGGGGTTTTCGTGCAACACTTCATCCAGCGCATTGGCCAATAAATGCGCCCGTTTCTGGTAATCGGTCGCCCCATTGTCCTGCTTTCGTAGCAGAAGGTGATACTCATCCGCAATGTTCAACGCGGCGAGCACCGCCAGCCGCACCGTATCGATGGTGTTGGTCGCCTGCGCCACGGCCCGCATCTTCGAGTCCACATACTCGGCCAGCTTCAGAATGTATTCCGGATCCGATCCCCGCAGGTTATACGCCTGATCAAAAATCTCGACCCGCACGCTTCCGTTTTGCGCATGCTTCAACGTCGAATCTTTAGCTACCGTCGCCATAATCTGCAATCCTAATTATTCAAAGCGTTCTGGCGAAACCCGAAGCCGACGCTTCTAACTCGCCCGCTCCTCCGCGATCGAATCAATCTGTTCCAGCATTTTCTCCACTCGCCCGCGAATCTCCTCCCGCTCTTTGCGCAACTGCACCGCCTCGCGCTTGAGCGCAACCAATTGCTCCTCGCGTTCTTCCAGTTGCTGCCGCACCCGCTGGGCATCCCGTTCCGCTGACGCTTGGGCCTGCCGCGCGGCTTTGTACATCTCGATCGTGCGGAATATTTTTTCTTCGAGTATCTGAAAATCGTCCGCCGAAGACTGTTCTGACACCTGTTCCGCCGCGTTCAACGCCATGATGGCACTTTTCCTGAAAAGATTTCAAACTTTCACGCAGTATACTCCAGGGTCCTGTGGATTGAGCATGACCAATCAGTGCCCCATGGCCTTGTCGCCTCGAATCTGGATATAATCTAGCGCATGACACCAAGAACCCTTCCCACGCTCGCTACGGTTGTCGCTCTGATGATTTTCGTTCTTCCCTGCGCAGCCAAAACTCAGGTCGACGTTAAGGACGCACAGGGCAAGGCCGTCGGCACAATCTTGGTCTGGAGTGACGCGGGAGGCACCGGCTTCCAACTAAACCTCCACGATCTACCGCCCGGCGAACATGCCATTCACATTCATCAGAATCCCAAATGCGATGGTCCCGACTTCAAATCAGCGGGTCCGCATTTCAATCCGGAAAACAAGAAGCACGGTTTCGATAATCCCGAAGGCCACCACGCCGGCGACATGCAGAATTTTACGGTCGACGCCAAAGGCAAGGCCAAGGTCCGCTTCGTGAACAAAGATGTTACCTTCGAGGGTACCGATAGCCACTCGCTGTTCAGCAACGGCGGCACGTCGATTGTCATCCACGCCAAAGCCGATGACATGAAGACCGATCCCGCCGGCAACTCCGGCGACCGCATCGCCTGCGGCGTAATCACCAAGTAGCTCGAGGTGGCCGCGGATTCTGCTTGACATTCGCTTTATATTCGCCAAGAATGGCGACATGGCGATCACGCGCAGGCAGCACGAAGTGTACGACTTCATTTCGCGCTTCGTGGCGGAGCATGGTTACTCTCCATCGTTTGAAGAGATCGGGACTGGGCTCAAGCTGAACTCATTGGCCACGGTACACAAGCACATCACGAATCTCGAGAAAAAGGGACTCCTTACCCGCGACTACAATCGCAGCCGCTCAATCGACCTGCTCCCGCCCAAGGGACGCCTCAAGCAGGCCATGAGTGTGAACACAGGCTTGGTGCTTCCCCTGTTGGGACGCATCGCCGCCGGCCAGCCGATTGAGGCCGTACAGAGCAATGAGACTATTTCCCTCGCTGATTTTGTCCGCTCGAAAGAAGTTTTCGTGCTCGAAGTGCGCGGCGATTCCATGCAGGATGAGGCCATCCTCGACGGCGACTACGTGCTGGTGGAGAAGTTGAAGACGGCGCACAACGGCGACATCGTGGTCGCGCTGGTGGAGCAGACCGATGCGACTCTAAAACGTTTTTACCGTGAAGGCGAAAACATCCGTCTGCAGCCATCGAATGTCGCCATGAAGCCAATTATCGTTCCGGCGGCGTCGGTCGAAGTGCAAGGGCGAGTCATTGGAGTGCTCCGGAAATACTAGAAGAAGTTTCCAGGACAAGTCTCAGCTTGTGGTCGTGTATTGTAGCGCAACCATGTTGGCCCAAAGAAAAACGCCCGGGACAAATCCAGGGCGTTGATTTCTAACTTTCTACGCAGCCTTCGAGGCGGAAACAAGTGTGCCTTCCTTATCCAACGTGCCGGTCGATGGCTTGTGCGATGGCATCTTTCGGACGGTAGCCGACGAGTTGCTCCACCACTTGCCCGCCCTTAAATACCAGCAGCGTGGGAATCCCCGTAACTTTATAGCGCATGGGAGTTGAGCTGTTGGCATCGACGTCCATCTTGCCGACTTTCAGTTTGCCCTGGTATTCCTTGGCGAGCTCGTCCACGATGGGAGCCAGAGCACGGCAGGGGCCGCACCATGTTGCCCAGAAGTCCACCAATACGGGCGTATCTGATTTCAAAACATCCTGATCGAAGTTGGCATCGGTGACTTCGAAGATTCCGTTGCCGGTGTGCGATTGCGGGGATTTGTGTGTAGTTGTGTCTGTGCCTGCCATAAGTGCTTCTCCTCGTTGTAACGTCGCACTGGCGGCGGACGCTCGATCGAGCTGTCTTGCCGGACCCGGCGATCTGTAGCGAATAACTGCCGGCCCATTCAGGGCTTCTTTATTATCGCACTCAGGTTGGATGCCCGGCGATAGCGAAAGTCGCAAAACCGGTCTGCGCACATTAGGGAGACTTTCCGGCGGGAGCGAGGGATTTCACGTAGCTGACGAGTTGCCAGCGCTGGGGCTCCGGCAGCTTGGACCAGACGGGCATTCCGTGCCGAACTACGCCGTTGGTAAGGATCCAGAAAACGGTTCCGGGCGCGGCCTGTTGTACCGGATCAGCGAGCAGACTCGGCGCCTTCCGGCCGCCTTCCGCCATTTCACCATGGCACTGGGCGCAGTGCCGCTCGAAGAGTTTTGCGCCCGCAGTCACAGCGTCCGGATCGCCCTGCAAAGGATTGCGGCGAGCAACAGCTTTCCTGGGCGCTTTCGCAAGCTCGGCGTAGACATCTTTTTTGCCCGATGTGTTCCTCTCCCGCTGCGCGGTCGCCATGGGGATGTTTAGCGCCAAAACCAAGGCGGCCGAAATCATTGGACCATTTCTCATCCGGGTCATGGTTATTGCTTGACGCCTCCGAAGACGCGAGCGATCATGTCGCCGAAGCCGGAGAACTCGCGCGAAACACCCCAGCGCAGCAGAAATCGGTGGCTGTTATCGTTCAGGCCGAAACCTGCGGACAGGCGCAGGGTCCAGTCCGAGGGCAGATTCCACGCCGCGACCGGCGCCAAGTATTGAGCAGTATCGTGTAGGCCAAAACTGTGCCGGTCGCCGAGCCCACCGTACATTTCAACTCCAGCGATGAAGTTCTCCCGGCAGAAATTGCAGCGGCGGGCGGAGGCTTTGAGGGCCAACGGTCGGCTGGCTCCTGTGGCGTAGCCAAACTCCCAGGAGTTGCCGCCAGTGAGATTCTTGGTGGCGATGGTATTTTCGGCGATATTCCAGCCTCTGTAGGTTTTCGAAAGCAGCAACTTGGATTCGAGTTCGTGATTGTGTTCCCTGCGGGCAATGACGTTGGGCGCTGCGTAATCGGATTCGACGTCGTGGCCCTCGACTTCCTTCAAAATCTTATCGGCGCCGCTGATTTGTTCGTATTCGATATAGAGAACGGGATTGATGAAATGCTCGCGCTCGAGCAGGCGAAAGCGGTTCTCCCAGCGAAAGCCGGTGAAGATGGTGCTGTCATGGAAGGTGGTCTGGCCGTCGAAGTAAAGTTCAGTAGTCCACCATGCGGTGGCGCCGTATTCGAGCTCGCTCCAGAAGGCGTGAAAGTCGTTGCCTCCCCGCTGCGTGCCGAAGGTGGAAAAGTATTCGACTTCGAGGCTGCCGGGTTCCTCCAAATAATGGTCGTAGGTAACGATGTAAGGACTTTCCTGGGCTCGCGCCAGCGAAGTGAATACGGCAAGGAGAAGGACAAGCGCGAGTTTAAGATGCGACCGGGTCGCATATGCTAGCGAACGGAGCCGTTTCATAGTCTCCATCGGGTTCTGCATTTTCTTAGCAGTTGCAACTCAGTCGCATCTAGGAGTACGCTCTATAAGCATGCCGGAAGAGAAATGGTACTGTCCAGCGCCGGCATAAAATTCCGTCGCAAGGCGATTGCGACCAGTTGCGACAATCGAAGAGGACCTCCATGCCACTTCCCCAAACGGAAATTCCGGGCCGGTTGCAGGCTCACTTTGCTGAACGTGGTATCCGCATGACCGAGCAGCGGCGCGCGATTCTACGGGTGATGGAGACCGCAACCAAACACCTGGATGCGGCGCAGCTTTTGCGCAGGGCACAGAAGCTGGATGCCGGCGTGGATCGCAGCACCGTCTACCGAACTCTGCAACTGCTGAAGCGTCATGGGTTGATTGACGAGCTTGATCTCATGCACATCCACGGCGAGGGCCACTACTACGAGCGCAAGCTGAATCGGGATCACATCCACATGGCCTGTTTGCGTTGCGGGAAGATCATGGAATTCGTCAGCGACATTTTTGAGAAGTTGAAGGGACAGGTGGAGAAAGATTGTCGATTCCGGATCGTGGTATCACGATTAGAGATCGGCGGATACTGCGCGGCATGCTCGAAGTAGACGGCCTGGAGGTAGGGTGGAAGTTCGAAAAAGATACCTGACTTTGCCCGGCGGACCACCGATGGCGGCCGTCCCCAGACAAAAAAGCGCCTCGGACTTTTCAGTCCAAGACGCCTCGGCAGCCCTCCCCCAGAACTGCCAAACCACTCTTGGATAGTAGGTTTAGGGCTTTTTTTTGTAAACGTCACTTTGGTAATCCGCGTTCTTGCTGTATTCGAACCGCGAGCGAAACGGGATGCGGGACGAGCGGAGATACGCCGAGATACTATTGCCGCTTCTGCCAGGTCTGGCCGTTGTCAGCGGTGGCCCAGAGCTCGCCAGTCGAGGTTGAGACCTCTCCGTGCTGTGGGTCGGAGATGTGAATGGCGATTATGTCCCCGGTGAGCGCCACGCCCAGTGCGGAAGGTGTAACTCGGCTCCAGCGATTGCCGCCGTCCCAGGTGTGATAAAGAGTGCCGCCGGACCCACCGGCCCATACTTCGAGTCCGGCGGCTGCAAAGGCGCGGAATACAGGAGCGGGATACGCCGCAGCCTCGGCCTTCTGATTCTTCTTGGCTTCGCTGACGCTGCCCACGTCAGCCCGGGCCGTGCTCCCCTTCGCCAACCGAGCTCCACTGGAGGCGGCGGTCAGAGCGGGGTTGATATTTTCCCACGTATCTCCACCGTCGAAGGAACGCTGCAAAACGCCGGAAGAACTGACAGTCCAGCGCGGTGTGGCAGCGCTCAATGCGGTTTGGCCGGGCACGGGATCTTTGGCTTTAACGACATCTAAATTGGTGAACGCCCGTCCGTTCAAAGGCAAACTACCTTGATTCTGGGCAACCTGGTTCTGGCTTATTGCGTTCTGGCTTGTTGCGGCGGATTCAGTTGTGATTGGAGCGTCCGCTTGCACTTCAACCATTTCTGAGGCAGCGCCGATCTTCACCTGCTGGCCGGTTGCAGCAGATTGATTCTGCTGTGCGCTCGTAACCATCGAACGTTCTCTGAGTGGCGCGAAACTGTTAGGCGAGACTCCGCTCCCGGAGCCGGCACTGATCCCGCCGGCATCCCCGCTTGCAGCGCCTGCAACTCCTCCCGCCATGCCACCGCCGGACCTCGCGTGGGTTGATCTTGGGGGGGTTGATCTTGGGGGGGTTGATCTTGGGGGGGTTGATCTTGCGGGGCTTGGAGACTGATCTGCGCGTCCGGATCCGACCGCGGCCTGGTGCGCCGTCAATGTCTGCGACCCGGTGGCGGACAATACTTTTTGCATCTCCGTTTGCTGCACCGCTGCCTGGGGCGAGGGCGCTTGCCGTGACACCGAAGAGGCTACTACGGCGTCCTGTGGCCGGTTTGAGGCGACGCTCATTTGGTTGTGGTTGCGATGCGAGTATTCGAGAACCCCGAGCGACGTGACCACCAGGATTCCCGCAGCCAGAGCTCCCCACCGAAGCGTCGGCCAGCGAAGCCAGCCAATCCCAGCGCTGCTAACGGAGATAGGCGGCGCAACGATCTGTCTCGCTCTCTCTGCCTCTCTCTCTATCTCTGTCGCAGGCAAAGCTATCGCAACCACGTCTCGACAATCGCCACAGCGCGTAAGGTGTTCGATCACTCCGGCGCGCTCGTCTCCGGCAAGCGATTGCTCGGCGAACGCGGTGAGCAGATCGGCATCGGGATGCGAATCGGCGGCTGGCTGCTTTTCCTGCAGCCGCTTCAGCACGAATTGGGGGACGTCCTGCATATCAGTTTCTAAGATCTAGTTTCCATTTCTCGGCCAGGCTTGTTCGCCCATACGGGTTCAAGGATTCGCCTGCACACCCGGGCCTCCGGGAGTTCGAGCCTCGACTGGGTTCTCCCTCTTTTGAGAGAACGTTGCGGGAGGCGATTCTTGCGCCAGGCTGCGGCGAATATCCACCCGCAGGTCACGCACGTCCACTTCTAAAGCCTCTTCTGCCTGGCGGCGAGCCATGCCCCGCTGCATCATGGTGGCCAGGATCTTCTTCCGCAGGGACTTGGCCAACTTGTCCAGCTTGCGGCTGATGGTGGATTCGTGGACGCCCAGGATGCTGGCGATTTCGGCAAGCGTACGGCCATCCAGAAAATAGGCCACGAGAACCAGCCGCTCCTCGCTGGAGAGTGAAGCTAGAGCAGCGTCTGTGGCGGATTCCAGGCGCGCGTCCGGGGAGGGAACCGGCTCTGGCTCGGGAGCCGCGAACTGGGAGCCTTCTTCGCCTTCCTCTTCCAGGCTCACCAGACGTTTTGTGCGGCGGTAGCGATTCACGAACTCTTGCGCCAGCACGGTACGGAGCCAACCTTCGAGCGACCCGCGCCCGGTAAAGGATGCCAGCTTCGAAACCCGTTCGCCTTCGCGCGTGCCCGTGCCATAGAGCTCGGCATAAAGCGTGTCGGCCAGATCGCGGGCGGCGGAATCCTCCCGGGCAATGCGCAGCGCCGATTGATAAAGCTTTTCCCGGTAGCGGGTGAGAAAAATCTCCCACGCCGCGTTATGCCCCGCGGCACAAGCTCTCGCCAAAGCAAGTTCTTCGATGCGCAAGGTCAACAGAAAAGTCTCCACCTCGGTTTGAGTAGATCCGGCAGGGAGATACTTGGCAGCCACGTCACAAAGAACGGCTGCAAGGGATTCACCGGAAAGGCCGATCTTTTCGCAACCGCTTTTCGCTTGCAGCTCCGCCAGCAATTCGGAGACTGCCGATCGCACTGGAGCGGAAATTGGTCTCGTGTCGGGCATGCAGACTAGAAAAGAGTACGACGAGCAGGGCTTTCGATACTACTAATTCCTTAGACGCGGCTCTTTTAATTTTAGCCGCAAGGCTAAGCTTTCTTTTCGTTCTTCCGGCGAGTCGAGACGGACGGCGCGTCCCGGAATAAAGTCCTCCTGGGCCGGGGCGCGACCGATCCGCTCTCGGGAGGAACCCGATGAAGTCGAAAATGTTGCTGACATTGGCGGCGTTATCGCTCATGGCTGGACTAACCACGGTTCGACTTGTCACCGTGAACCTGAGGCCAGTCCATGCGGGCGAGGGACCTTCTAGCTCAGCCTTCAAGGTCCTGGAGCCGATCGGGCATGGAAATCTCACGGTGTTTCCCGTCGTCGCTCCCAAGTCCTATGCCACGGGCGAGTTTCTTACGCTGGATGAAGGCTTGCGTTCGGGAGAGGTGGTTGTGACGGAATACGGAAATGTTCGGGGATTGCTGCGCCGGCGCAGCACGCCCGTGATGCAGCACGATATTGCCGAGGTGAACCGGTTGGTCCTGATCAACAATTCAAAGCGGCCGCTGTTGCTTTTGGCTGGCGAGATCGTCACCGGAGGCAAACAGGACCGCGTGATCGGCAAGGATCGTATTGTTCCGTCGGAAAGCGATCCTGTCGATCTTAACGTGTTCTGCGTGGAGCCGGGCCGCTGGGTAGCGAGCAGCGATCATTTCGACGCTTCGGGAACAACCTACGCATCGGGAAGCGCAGGGGGCGGCGGGGGAGTATCTTCGGGGACCCTCATGGCGCAGCCTTCCGTACGCGCAAAAGCGATGGGCGACAAGGACCAGAACCAAGTTTGGGCGGAGGTGAGGAAGCAGCAACAGTCAATGACGGTCGAGGTAGCAGCAGGAGCCTCGGCGGTGAATGCCGACGAGATACGCTCCACCAGTTCGTATGCCCGCGTGATGGAGAACAAAGATGTAAAAGAGAAAGTCGACGAGGTGGCCAAGCCTATCGAACAGAACTATCAGAGCCTGATCAAACAACTGCGCGATCGTAAGGCGGTCGGAGTGGTGGTTGCGGTCAATGGACGCATCATCTGGGCCGATGTTTTCGCCAGCACGGAGCTGCTCGATAGATATTGGCCGAAGCTGGTCCGCTCCTATGCGTCTGAAGCCGTGGTAACGCGAGCGAAGGGCGGCGAGGCAAGCCTGGCACAGGCAGAGGCGTTTCTGGGAGAGATGGAAGGACGCCGGGAAACGATTGAGAGCGAACCGGGAATTTACCGTCACACCGAAATCAACGGCGATGGATTCAAGGCGTTCGCGCTGACGTCGCTGCTGCCGAAGACTGGCTTTGATCTGCACGTAGCGAAAATGGCAGAGTAATCAGGCGACAGTTCTCAGTTCGCTGGGCTTTGGTTTTGATACCAGTTCCGCCAGGCGGCGGAGTTGTTCGGCAGGCGCTGTTTGGTGATGTCGGCCAATGCCTGATAGGCCCAGCCCCGGGTCTGAGCGTCGAGCGCAGGATCATCGGAATAGTCGATCAGTCGCGGAACTGCGATAAGACGCTGGTCGTGGGTGAACATACCGGACTCCGCCAAGCTGCAAGCGGCCCGTTCGCGCACTATCGCAGACGGATCATTGTGCATTGCATCGAGCAGGGGCTCGATGGCGGGAGTCGTTCCCACCAAAGCCAGGCCTTCCACCGCCCAACGGCGCGAGTCTTGGGAATTATTCTCGGATTCGCGGCCATTCACGCGGCCGTTAAGATGAGCGGTTAAAAGCTGAACCACGCGGTCGGTCTCAATGCCGCGGTTCGCAAGCAGGCCCAGGCTCCACAAAGCCCAAATCTTTTTTGCGTGGTCGGCGGAGCCCGCCTGTTTCTCAAGCGCATCGACGGTAGACTGGTTCTTGGCCAGGCCGTAGGCGGCGAGTTGCACTTCGATGGCTGAATCCCTCACATTTCTGTCAGTGGAGTTGAGGGCCGCAGTAGTAAGTTCGCCGAGTTGGGCGTCCCATTTGAGTTTTCCCCGCCAGGCATCGACGCGCGCTTCGATTTGGTTGGTAGCTCCGTCGGAACGGGCCACGGCGCGCTCGAGCAGGATTTCGGCCTGCCTCTGCGGCCTCTGGCTCTCGATATCCGAAGAGGGCGAAACGGAGGAGATACCAGCATTTTTCTTCGACGAGAACGGCTGTGAGAATTTTTCCCAAACCCTTCCCACACCTCCGCCGCTCGAGACTGCCACCGCGAGCCCAATTCCCGCCATTACTACGGCCACATGCAGCCCCCGCGCCGCTAAGACTTGCGGCCGACGAGAATCTGGATGTCCGGCAACTTGTTTCGATCGAAGGTCCGAACCGGAACCAAGCCTATCGTAGTCCGGCGTCGGCTGAAGGCGCGGGTCTGAGGAACCGACTCCGCAGTCCTGCCCCGGCAGGTTTGGTCGAAAAACGTCCATAGTGCAAAGTTTAGGCAGGGGTCGGGATAGGGTAAAGTTACTTCTGGGTCCCGCCTATAGGAGATTAGATGCATGAGCGCGGCTACCTGCGGGCCGAAAATGGCATCGGAGTAAACGCCATGGGCCTAGAAGTCACGGAGGAAGAATGTCTGCCCGAAGAAATTACTTTCGCCATTGGAGTCCGGCTTCGTTCGTTCTGATTCTCGTCGCTGCCGTTCTCGCTCGAGCCGCCCCCGGATACAAAGTGGTGAACACTTACAAAGTAGGGGGCGATGGTGGTTGGGATTACCTGACCGCGGATGCGGCGGCGAGACGTCTTTATATTTCGCGCGCCACGCACGTGATCGTGCTCGATCTGGATTCCGGCAAAAATGTGGGCGACATCGCGGACACACCAGGGGTTCATGGCATTGCGCTCGCGCCGGAGCTGGGGCGCGGCTTTACCAGCAATGGACGCGAAGGCACAGTGAGCATTTTTGATCTGAAGACATTCGCCACCAGTGGCAAAGTGAAAGTGGGGGAAAATCCAGACGCCATCCTTTACGATCCAGCGACCAAGCGGGTCTTCACATTCAACGGCCGCAGCCAGGATTCAACCGCCATGGATGCCACTAACGGCACGGTGCTGGGCACGATCAAACTGGACGGCAAGCCCGAATTCGCGGCCAGTGACGGCCAGGGTGGAGTGTTCGTTAATATCGAAGACAAGAGCGAACTGGTGGCGATCGATGCGAAAAGACTAGAGGTGAAATCGAAGTGGGCGCTTGCCCCTTGCGAATCGCCCTCAGGTTTGTCCATGGATAAGAAAAACCGCCGCCTGTTCGTCGGCTGTGAGAACAAGATGATGGCCGTGGTCGATGCCGATTCCGGTAAAGTCCTGGCAACGCCCGCCATCGGCGACGGCGTAGACGCAACCGCATTCGACAACGAAACCGGACTGGCTTTCGCTTCCTGTGGGGAAGGCGTGCTAACTGTAATTCGCGAAGATTCGCCGGAGAAATTCAGTGTGGCGGAAAGTGTTCCGACGCAGGCGGGCGCGCGCACGCTGGCCCTCGATTCCAAAACCCATAATGTGTTCGTGGTGTCGGCGAAATTCGCTCCGCCTCCCGCCGCGACCGCGGATAATCCGCATCCCCGGCGCGGCATCGTGGCGGACACTTTTGTGGTTCTCGTCTTGAGCAAATGACCCTCACTCTCAATTCCTGCAAAAAGACGCTTTTGCTGGGGATGGCAATCATGATTGCGCAGCTCTGCACGGTGCGGATCTGCGCGGCCTATTCCGTGCTCACTCACGAAGAGATCGTCGATTTGGCGTGGAAGGACAACTTCCTGCCTGCGCTGAAGAAGCGATTCCCCGCCGCGACCGACGATGACTTGAAGAAAGCCCACGCCTTCGCATACGGTGGATCGCTGGTCCAGGACATGGGATATTACCCCTTTGGGAACAAGTATTTCAGCGACCTCACGCACTATGTGCGCAGCGGCGACTTCATCGTCAATCTGATCAAGGAAGCTTCCGACCTGGACGAATACGCTTTTGCTTTGGGCGCACTCGCTCACTATTCTGCGGACAATTGCGGACATCCCACCATCAACCAGGCTGTCGGCCTCGAATTTCCCAAGCTTCGCAAGAAATATGGGAACGTTGTCACCTACGAGGATAATCCGAAGGCCCACATCCGCACCGAGTTTGGTTTCGATGTAACCCAGGTAGCGAAGAACCGCTACACCTCCGACCGCTATCACGATTTCATCGGCTTCGAAATTTCGAAGCCCGTCCTGGAGCGGGCGTTTCAGGATACTTACGGCCTTCCCTTGACTGACGTTCTCTCCAAAGAAGATTTGGCCATTGGGACCTTTCGACGGGCGATTAGCCACATCCTTCCGGAGATGACTCGCGTGGCTCTGATTGCGCGCCGCCAGGAGATTGTCTCGGAAACTCCGAACTTCCGTGCGCGAGAGTTCCGTTATTACTTATCGCGTACCAACTATCAGAAGGAATGGGGGAAAGGCTATCGCAAACCTGGCTTCGGAACCCGTTTGCTGGCGTTCTTTCTAAGATTCGTGCCCAAGGTAGGACCATTCAAAGCGCTTGACTTTAAAATTCCTACCCAGAAAACTGAGGACCTTTACATCGCCAGCGTGGATAAAACGGTGGAGGATTACACCAAGCTTCTCCACGAAACAACCGCCGGAGACTTGCACCTTGAGAACACCGATTTTGACACGGGCCACGTTACCCGCGCCGGTGAATACGGCTTGACCGATAAGGCCTATGCCCACCTGCTTGACCAATTGGCTCAGCATAACTTCGAGCAGATCAGCCCTGAGCTGCGGGCGAATATTCTGGCTTTTTATGGCGATCCAAACGCGCCTGTCGCGACCAAGAAAAAGCCGGCGGACTGGCAGAAAACGCAGGATGAACTGGAAAAACTCCGCGCGCTGCCGGAATCTACGCCGGCTGCAAGCACGGCGGAATCGCAGATCGAGCCCGACGCGAAGCCTGGGGAATTGTCTCAGGAAGAAGATTCCCGGCAGAAGGAATAGAGCTTAAAGCCGTTGTGCAATCGAGTCGAACGACCGTTCGGTTGTACAGTTATCGACCTGCCGTGTATCATCGCAAAACTTTAATCCCCTGCGAAGGGTCTTTCCATCTGTACTCTGACGCTTCCAGGCTCTCCGAGGATTGTTGAGAATAATGGCGGACGATAAGTTTTACCGGGCTCGGGTCACCAAACGCGAGGAGTTCGCGCCTGACCTTTGGATGATTCGCATTCAGCCCGGTGGCGAGTTCAAGTTTGCTCCGGGACAGTACGCGACGCTCGGGGTCGAGCACGACGGCAGGCGGACCGAGCGTCCCTACTCGATTGTCTCCGCCCCTTTTGAAAATGAAATTGAATTTTTCTTCGAATTGGTGCCTGAGGGAGCTCTCACTCCGCGCTTATACAAGCTGCAGCCCGGCGATGAATTGTTGATGAGGAAAGTCCCCAAGGGAAAATTTACGCTCGACACCGAGAGCGGACGAAAGCATCATTTACTGGTCTCCACCGTGACCGGAGTGGCCCCGTTTGTAAGTTTCGTCCGCACGCTTTCGAAGGACTGGAAAGAAGGTCGCTTCGACGGCAGCCACCAACTGTACCTGCTCAACGGCGCCAGCCGTCCCTGGGAGTTCGGCTACAAAGAGGAGTTGATCCGCTTCGACGCGGAACTTCCCTGGTTCAAATATGTACCCACCGTGAGCCGGCCATGGGATCACGCAGACTGGCCGGGCGAAATCGGCCGTGCCGACGATGTGCTGCGCAAGCATGCCGACCGCTGGGAACTCGACGCCACCAATACGACAGCGTATTTGTGCGGACACCCGGACATGATCGCAAATAGTAAGGCAATTCTGAAACGTCGCGGCTTCGTCGATCGGACTGCGATTAAGGAAGAGATCTACTGGATTCCTGCGAAGTAGTTGCTCAGGCAGAGACAGCCGCCTCGGCTGTCCCCGCCTGAAGCGAACCTCGGCAGAACGTCCGCCACATGCTAAGCGGCCACTCGCGAACTCCGGCGCTCGAGCAGTAGCACGTCTCTCCAAGTGTCGCCCATTTTTCCCATCCGGCGCCGAACGCCAACTTCGCGAAATCCGCATGACTTGTGCATCGCAACGCTGGCGACGTTCTCGGGAAAGATTCCAGCTTGCAGCGTCCAGACTCCGTGACGCTCCGATTCCTCGACCAGCGCCTTCAGAAGAGCCTTGCCGACGCCGTTCGCTCGCGCCGCGGCGGCGACGTATACGGACACTTCCGCTACTCCGGAATAAACCAACCGCGCGGAAACCGGGCTGAGCGCAGCCCATCCGAGGACCTGCTTTCCCTTTTGCGCAAGCAGACGACAATCCTGGCGATGATTGCCATCCCACTTTTTCCAGTCCGGAAGCTCGGTTTCGAACGTTGCGTTACCGGTGGTGATGCCTTCGCGATAGATCTCGCGAACGGCGATCCAGTCTTCTGGCTGCATGAAAGTGATTTGGTAGTCCATGCCGGGCGCACTGCACTTTAGCTTTCAGCGGGCGCAAAGACGACTAGAACCGCAAGCTCTTCGGTAATGTCGTAGAAGCGATGTCCGACTTGCGCGGCAACGAAGATCACGCTACCCGCGGAAATCTCCCGATCTTCGGACCCGGCCTTGAAGCGGGCACGGCCGCGGACAACATAATAAATCTCATCTTCGCGATGCGGTTTCTGCCGGTCCGTTCCTCCCGCGGGCAGGACGTAAAGCCCGGCACTCATGGTCGGCACACGCAAGAATTCGCGGTACGACTTGCCGCTCTCGGACCGCTGCTCGTCGATCTCCGGCAGGCTGGCCAAGAGCGTTTTCACGCCAAGATGCCTCCGAAAATCAACTCGGTAAATTGCGGAATCAGGTTCTGCGCTTGCAGGTCGCCTTCTGGCTTATACCACTGGTAAATCCAGTTAATCATTCCGAGCAGCGCGAACGCAGCAGCTCGCGGACTCACCTTCGCTTTTGTGGAATGCGACTGCCGGGCCTTGTTCTGCACTTCCGCCATCAGGCTTTCGAGGAAGTGGATGTAGTCCTTTTTGCGGGCGTTTATGCGTTTGCGGAGCGATGGCGGCAGGGGATGGTTTTCGTGCAGCATCACGGTAATCTCACGGTCGCGCGGGCTAAGCACAACTTCTATGTGCAGCCGGATCAACGCACGCAACCGTTCTTCGGGATCGGAGATGCCGCGCACAGGGTTCAGCACGCGTTCCTGCGTAATCTCCATGGCATGATCCATGATCTCGAACAGGATTTCATCTTTGCTCTGAAAGTGATGATAGAGGCCGCCCTTGCTTAGCTTGAGTGCGGCCGCCACATCATTCATGGAAGTGGCGTCGTAACCTCGCTGCTGAAACAAGCGAGCGGCGGTGCGCAGTATTTCCTGCCGGGAATCTACCACAGTGTCGCGGGCCATCGGGTGACATGGTAAACAGTTCCGGAAGGGATTACCAATGACCGGCGGAAAACATTCCATGGGTGATATTGTGATGATAGATTTCCTGCTTGACACTGATTCCGGTGACAGGATAGCATTTCCAAAGACCGACCGACCGGTCGGTTTGCACGGTAAATTATCCCCCCAACAAGGGCAATTCCCCTCCCTTGTGCACGAGAGGAGCACGCTGGTGGCTACAATTTTTTATGAACACGACGCCAATCCGAATGCCCTGAAGGGCAAAACCATCGCCATCCTGGGCTACGGCAGCCAGGGACACGCTCAGGCCCAAAATCTCCGCGACAGCGGCTGCAAGGTCATCGTGGGGCTGGAACCGAACCGCCCTAGCGCGCAGCAGGCTCGCGCCGATGGCATGGTGGTGGTGGCGCCGGATGAAGCCGCCAAGCGCGCCGACTGGATTCACGTGCTTACCCCGGACGAAACCCAGGCGGCTGTTTACGAGCAATACATCAAGCCCTATCTGCATCCCGGAAAGGTTTTGGGATTCTCGCACGGTTTCAGCATTCATTTCAAAACCATCGTTCCTCCGAGCGATGTGGACGTCGTAATGATCGCGCCCAAGAGTCCCGGACATCTTTTGCGCCGCGTTTATGCCGAAGGCCGCGGCGTGCCGTCGCTGATTGCCATCAGCCAGGATTCCAGCAAGCGCGCTCACGAGTATGCGCTGGCCTACGCGCACGGTATCGGCTCGACCCGCGCGGGCGTGCTGCAGACCACATTCAAGGAAGAGACTGAGAGCGATCTTTTCGGCGAGCAGGCCGTGTTGTGCGGCGGGCTGACCTCATTGATCAAAAAGGGATTCGAGACCCTGGTCGAAGCCGGCTACGCCCCCGAGATCGCTTACTTCGAGTGCCTGCACGAGATGAAGCTCATCGTCGACCTCATCTACGAAGGCGGTCTGGGACGGATGCGCTACTCCATCTCGAACACCGCGGAGTATGGCGATCTGACGCGCGGCGAGAAAGTGGTGGGCGATGCCACGCGGGCCGCGATGAAGAAAACTCTCTCCGACATTCAGGACGGAACTTTCGCCCGCGAGTGGATCAAAGAAAACAAGGACGGCGGCTACAACTTCACCGCGTTGCGCGAGAAAGAGCAGCAACATCCGATCGAAATAGTCGGTGCACAGCTGCGCGGCATGATGAGCTGGCTGCCGGGCCGCGAAGCGAAGAAGCCAGCGGAAGCCCCGAAGCCAAAGCCTGAACAGGTCGTGAATGCTTAAGGGAGCAGAAATCGTCCTGCAGTGCGTGCGCGCCGAAGGGGTGGACCTTGTGTTCGGCTACCCCGGAGGCGCGATCATGCCGTTGTATGACGCACTCGAGGGAAGCGGCATCCGCCATGTCCTCACGCGTCACGAGCAGGGCGCAGCCTTTGCCGCGGAAGGGTACGCGCGGGTTACGGGAAAAGTTGGCGTGGCGATTGCGACCAGCGGTCCCGGGGCCACCAATTTGGTGACCGGCATTGCCGACGCCAAGATGGATTCCGTTCCTCTGGTGTGCATCACTGGACAAGTGCGGAGCGCGATGATTGGCTCCGACGCCTTTCAGGAAACCGACGTTTTCGGTGTAACCCTTTCGCTGACCAAGTGGAGCCGGCTGGTCCGAACGATTGACGAAATCCCGCAAGTGATCGCGGAAGGTTTCCACTGGGCTCGCAGTGGCCGGCCGGGGCCGGTGATCATCGATATTCCAACCGATTTGCTTAAGGCCAAGAAAGAATTCTCTGGACCGGTAGCGGTAAAGTTCACGCCGCAGGCGCGTCCTGCCGATGCGAAAGCCGAAGGCGCATTCACGGATACGATTGTCGCCCTTCTGCAGCGCGCAACCAGGCCGGTAGCGCTGGTCGGAGCGGGGGCGAAGCTGTCGGGAGCCATTCCAGAATTGCGGCGACTGCTCGACGATTTAAATATTCCCACGTTCGCTACGGTTCACGGATTAGGCGCCGTTCCTCCGCGATCGACCTATTACCTGGGAATGGTGGGAATGCACGGCACACGTGCGGCCAACACAGCTTTGCACGAGACCGATTTGCTGTTGGTTTTTGGAGCGCGGTTGGATGACCGCGTCACCGGCGAACCCACGCGCTTCGCGCCTCATGCCAAGATCGTTCACTTTGAAATCGATCCCGCACAGTTGGACCGGGTGCGGGCCTGCGAGTTGCCGGTGATCGGCGATCTGGCCGAGACGATTCCGGCATTTCAGGGAGCCTTACTCCACGCTTCCCTTCCCGACTGGAGCAATTGGCGAGCGGTAGCCTGCGGGTCGGAGCGCGCGGAGGTTGATCCCCGAGGTCTAGCTCAACCAACCATGCGTTTCCTCGACGAACTTTTCAGCCGCCTGCCGCCGGACAATGTCGTGATTGCTGACGTCGGCCAGCACCAGATGTGGGCGGCGCAGCGCTACCGTTCTTCGTCCCCGCGCGGATTTATTACCTCCGGCGGATTGGGAGCGATGGGTTTTGCTCTCCCCGCAGCTGTCGGCGCGCAACTGGCAAAGCCTGATACGTGCGTCCTTTGCGTTTCCGGCGATGGCGGATTCCAGATGAATATTCAGGAACTGGCCACGGTACATCGCCTTGGCCTGCCCATAAAAATGGTTATCGTCGATAACAAATATCTGGGTATGGTGCGGCAGTGGCAGCAGCTCTTCTATGAGCGCAACTATGCCGAAACCGATTTGAGCGACAACCCGGATTTCGTCGAGATTGCGAAGGCTTACAAGATTCACGGATCGCGGTTGAACGAAGCGGCGATGGCGGAGTTTCCGGTATCGAGCGAAACAGCAGATCTCTTGGAGAATTTTTTGCGCTCGCCGGAGCCGGAGTTACTGGTATTTGATTGTGCTCCCGAGGCCAACGTTTATCCTATGGTCCCGGCGGGAGCGGCACTTTCGGAAATGGTATTTGAAGATGAATAAGATTGACGGGGAAATAAACATGCAAGGTTTCCGCATTCGCTATCGCAATGTGCAAGGTACGCTGATGCGCATTCTCAACGCTATTTCGCGCCGGGCTCTCGATCTAACGTCGGTACACGCTGAGGCCGCAGGCGAGGACCACGCCGTTACTGTGCAGCTGGAAGCCACGCCCAAACAGATTGGCCAGCTTTACCGCGAATGGTATGGGATCGTGGATGTGATTGAAGTATGTTCCGGCGTCGCCCTGCACCAGCATGGAGAGCCAGAGTGGGTGCCGCTTCCGCCAGGCTCAGCGGGGGCGGAGCCGCCCGCGCGTGCCGCGTCGGCGTAAGTTTTGGGCTGAAGAGTCAAAGCGCGATAACTTCTGAATAAAGCTTCCTGCGTTGGGACTCAGCCATGGAATACGGCTTCCCCCATCACTTCATCGCAAGGCTAATAAAAATCTTTCCGCCCGCCTCTTTCGCACCGGTTTTAAGCTTTCACGTGTATCTTAAGCGTTATGGATCTAAAGCATCGCAGCCGCGGAATCACGGATGGGCGCGACCGCGCTCCAGCGCGCTCCATGTTCAAAGCCATTGGATTCACCGATGCCGACCTTCGCAAGCCGCTCATCGGTGTCGCCAATACCTGGATCGAAACGATGCCATGCAACTTTCACCTGCGGCGGCTTTCCGCAAAAGTGAAAGAAGGCGTTCGCGCCGCCGGCGGTACTCCCATGGAATTCAATACCATCGCCATTTCCGACGGCGAAACGATGGGCACCGAAGGTATGCGCGCCTCGTTGGTCAGTCGCGAACTGATCGCCGATTCGATTGAACTGGTTTGTCGCGGCCAATTGTTTGACGCTGTTGTGTGCGTGGTGGGTTGTGATAAGACGATTCCGGCGGCGGCCATGGCGCTGGCGCGGCTGGATATTCCCGGACTCGTACTCTACGGCGGAACAATCGCAGCAGGCAGCTACGGCGGCAAGGACGTCACTATTCAGGATGTGTTTGAGGCCGTGGGCGCGAACGCCGCGGGAAAAATCACCGACAAGGAATTGCACGATCTGGAAGATGTGGCGTGTCCTGGTGCCGGCGCGTGTGGCGGCCAGTACACGGCCAACACCATGTCCACCGCGATGGAAATGATCGGGCTTTCTCCCATGGGCTTCAACAGCGTGCCCGCGATGGATCCAAAGAAGGATTCGGTTGCCTTTGATTGCGGCAAAGTCGTGCTGAATCTGCTGCGCGACGGGGTTCGCCCCCGGGAAATTTTGACTCGTGACGCGTTTGAAAATGCAATTGCGTCGGTTGCCGCAACCGGCGGCTCCACCAATGCGGTGCTGCATCTGCTGGCCATTGCGCGCGAGGCTGGCGTCGATTTGCAGATCGACGATTTTCAAATGGTGAGCGAGCGCACTCCCCTGCTTGCCGATCTCAAACCTTCCGGTCGTTTTGTGGCCGCCGATATGCACCGTGCGGGCGGCGTACGCCTGCTGGCCCGGCGGTTGCTGCACGGAAATTATGTTCATCCCGCGACCAAAACCGTGACTGGCCTGTCGCTCAAGGCGGAGAGCGAGAGTGCCATCGAAAGCCCGGGGCAGGAAGTGATCGCGCCCCTGGAGAGACCGCTCAAGAAAACCGGAGGACTGGTAATCCTCAAGGGAAATCTTGCGCCTGAAGGTTGCGTGGCCAAAATCAGCGGGCATGAGCGGTTGGAGCATCGTGGTCCGGCGCGCGTTTTTGAATCCGAAGAGGACGCTATGACCGCCGTCACCAGCAAGCAGATTCATTCCGGCGATGTCGTGGTCATCCGCAATGAAGGCCCCAAGGGTGGACCGGGCATGCGCGAAATGCTGGGCGTGACCGCGGCTCTTGTGGGCGAGGGTCTGGGATCCTCGGTTGCGTTGTTGACCGACGGTCGCTTCAGCGGTGCCACCCACGGATTGATGGCTGGCCATGTCTCACCCGAAGCCGCGCTGGGCGGCCCGATAGCCGCCGTCCGAGACGGAGATATAATCCGCTTTGATGTGACCCAGCGAATGCTGCAGGTTGAGATCAGCGATGACGTTCTTCGCCAGCGCATGAAAGAATGGAAGTCTCCGCAGCCGCGCTATCGTAGCGGCGTGTTTGCTAAGTATGCGGCACTCGTGTCGTCGGCATCACAGGGTGCTATCACGCGAGCTCCTGAGTAGAAGGCCTACTCGGACTAAATCCGATTTAAATCATCAGGTTCAGGTAACAAAGGGAGTGACTTTAGCCACTCCCTTTTCTTTCCTCAGGTTTCGCGTTCTGCCAGTTGCGCCTATTGCGAGCACCCGGGGCTATAAGCCGTGAGCGCATTGGCCGCTGCCGAGATGGCGCAGTCATACGCCGCGCCAGTCGAATCGTAGTAGTTGTACTGTTGCGCGCTGGATTGACCCTTATTCCCGAGCAAGTTGAACGAGGAATTGAGCTCGAGCGTATCCACATGCTGTCCAGCGTTTTCCAGGAAACTGGAATAGGTCACTTTGCCTGCCTGGGTGGTTCTTTGAGTCTGCTGGTATTTCTGTTTGGCGTTCGTTGTTTGGTTGATGTTTCCGTTCGTGAGGAACGCCAGCGAAATGTCTACGGTTAGGGGAAAAATATAATTCTGATTGTAGACAATGTTGGCACCGCCCGGCTGAGACACGGTCGTATAAGAGTTCACTGTCGTTCCTTGCGAAATATCCTGCAGGTACGTCTTACCCGTGATGCTGAAGTACTGGTTGTTGTAAAAGCTTACAGTCTGTGCAACCTTGGTCGTCACCTTGCCGTGCGAAGTGTTGACGTACCCCGAGATCGCAAAGTTGCGTCTAGAAGTCACCTCGACCGTGCCCTTGATGGACGCTGGCTGGACGTTGAGGTTCTCGGTGACCACGGGTGCCGGTCCGCTCAGAGTGTTCTGGGTTATCGCACCGGTGGTTTGCGTGCTCCCTGAATCCAGGTAAAGCAGCAGCGATGCAGTCGCGGAAAAATAGTTGTTGGCATTGTAGACGCTGAGGGAAACCGTGTGCGGCTGCCCGTTGCTCAACAATCCTGCGAATGGAGTGAGGTTCACGCGATAAGGAGTGAAGTTCAAAGTCTGTACTCCAGGAATCGGAAACCACAAGAACGGATCGATGCCGCCGGTAAAAATCCATGGAAAAACCGGCGCCACGCCCGCCGGCTGGCCGTCAATCGTGATCTCGGTTTCGCGGAAGGCAGTGTTGCTGCAGCTCTGTAGCTCCGATGCAACATCACTGGGAACGCAGGTGTACCAGAACTCGTCGCCGGATTGGCTCTGCGCGTAAACATCAAGATAAGCGGTCTGCACGTTCGTAGGCATGGTGAAGATACCTGAAAGCGTGCTGGAAGTTGAGCCGAGACCGACCGTCCCGCCTGAAGGACCAGCTGACAGGGCCAGCACTTCGTCTGCAGTTACGGGCGCGGTCTGTCCTTTCGCCACGGGATAAAACTCGAGTGAAGCCGACGCAAAGATGATGCCCGTGTAGGTACTGTTCACAAGATTTCCTATATCCGCCGTACCTTGCTGCGCGTTATCGAAGATGGGACGGTAGTCGGTCAGATCGCTCTCAACATGCCATGAGGGTCCGAGGTTGGGCGATGGTTCCGCGGTCGTACCGAAATAGATGTTGGTTGGGCCCAACCAGAAGTTGGCTGTGCGATCAAATTGGATCCCGGCAGTCACATTGATGTCCGCCTCGAAGACCACCTTGGCCCAGGGGCCCGGACAATCCGCAGGAGGAGTGTAAGTAAAAGAATAGGGATTAAAGTTATCGAATTCAGCGTTGCTGAAAAGCTGTACAACGCAAGGCGTGGTGGAAGGGCGAGTCACATTGGGATCTGCGCTCACTGTGTTAGCCGAACCGATCACATAAGGGCCAGAGGCGGAAGCTACGGGAACCAAAACCGCAGTAAACAATAAAAGCGGAAGGATATTCCGCGCGAAGCAAGCGGTGCGGGGCATGCGAAGTCCTCCTGGGAATAGTGGCAAAGCCGCGTCCGTCTTGGCATTGCGGGAGCACAATGGAGACGTAGCAGCGCTAGCGCGAAAGTATTGCGCGTTCGCCGAACCGTGTCAACAGCAGACGAAAGTCTCCCCCTGCAGGCAATCGTCAGTCGCCTTCTTTTTCTTTGCTGCGCACACACCATCGGCGCGAAGATCGGACTGCCCCAAGTGAGAATCGGACGGGCCTCAGATTCAGATAATGTAAGGCTTTTTTGGCGTAGAACCTGCGACTGTGTAAACTAGCTTCGCGATGCGATCCTTCCCCCGCTCTTCATCCCCGCGCCTTTACCCTGTTCGGGCGGCGTGGTCGGCGGTCATATTTGCGCTTCTGCTGAGCTGCGTCCCAGTCAGCTTTGCCACTGCTTACAACGCCCATCCCAAGCTCGTGGTCGTGATTGTCGTTGACCAGTTCCGCGGCGATTATCTGGAGCGCTACCGCGATCAGTTCGGCGAAGGCGGATTCCGCCTGCTACTCGACCACGGCGCTAACTTCACAGACTGCAATTACGACTACGCGAACACCCGGACCGCTCCCGGCCATGCCACGCTCTTTACCGGTGCGTACAGCAACGGTCACGGCATCGCCGCGAACGAGTGGTGGGACCCGCAAAAAAAGCGCATGGTGACATCGGTTGAGGACGACACGACCAAGCTCGTCGGTGTAACGGACGATAAGGCTGGCGCGTCGCCACACAACCTGCTCGCCGACACGTTAGGCGACGAACTGAAACTCGCTACGCAGGGACGTTCGCGGGTGTTTAGCCTTTCCTTGAAAGACCGGGCGGCAGTGCTTCCGGGGGGATTCGCGGCAGACGCAGCTTATTGGATCGAACCGAAGAACGGTGCGTGGGTTACTTCCACTTATTATCGCGGCGACTTGCCGAAGTGGGCGCAGGATTTCAATTCCGGCAATCGCGCCGCGAAATATTGGGAGCGTGATTGGAAAAATACTAGCGGAGATGTTTTGCGATCCACCGCGCATCGCAAGGGTAAGGACGGATCCGAAGCAGGGTTCTACGAAGTCATCGGTCCCACACCCTTCGCCAACGAATACGAACTCGAATTCGCCAAGCAATTAGTGGTTTACGAGAATCTCGGAGCCGGGCAGGCTACAGACCTGCTCGCCATCAGTCTTTCTCCAAACGATATTCTCGGTCATCAGGTCGGTCCCGATTCTCCGGAGATGGGCGCAATGGCGCTCGCGCTCGATCGTGAACTCGCCGACTTTTTCAACTTCCTCGGTCATCAGATTGGCCTCGCGAACCTGTGGATCGCGCTTTCGGCTGACCACGGAGTTTCCGCTTTGCCCGATGCGGCAAAGAAATTTCACATTTCCGCCGCGAATCTGGGTGCGGGCAAACTGGAAGCGCAGATCAACGGTGCGCTGACCGCGAAATTTTCGCCAGGTCACGCTGCCTCCTACATGAAATTTGACTACCCGCTCGCCTGGCTTGACCAGGATGTCTTCGGCGCCACTCACATAAAAGAGCACGACGCCGAAACCGCCGTAGGCGAGGCAATGAAGCAAGCCGGCCTGGTGCGCGACTTCTTTACCAAATCGCAACTGGCGGAAGGCGAAGTTTCCGCTACTGCTCTCGGCAAGAAGTTCTTGAATAGCTATTCACCAGAAGGTGGATGGTACGTGATGGGAGTTCCCAACCTCTATACCGTCGGCTCAGCCACAGGCACGGACCACGCCTCGCCCTATACATACGATACCCACGTGCCACTCGCTTTTTACGGACTGCCGTTTCGCCCAGGCACCTACCGCACACACGCCGAGCCAATCGACATGGCGACCACGTTGGCCTCGCTGCTGGGAATCAACGCCCCCACCCACGCCGTAGGACGCGTACTGACGGAGGCGCTGGCTCCCACGCGCCACCAGGAAAATGGGGCGGCAGCGACAGAGTCAAATGCCGAGAGGGCTCCGCAGTGACCTCCTCTTCCGACAACGGCAAATCCTCTTTGGATCTGAGCGTGAACGTCGCGGGAATTCCCCTCAAGAATCCAGTTATTGCGGCCAGTGGTACCTTCGGCTACGGCGTCGAGTTCGAGGATGTGGTTCACCTCAACAAACTCGGAGGCTTCGTCGTCAAGGGCCTCTCGCGAGAATCGATGATCGGCAATCCGCCGCCACGGCTGTGGGAAACCACCGCCGGGATGCTCAATGCCATCGGTCTGCAGAACATTGGGGCGGCGGTGTTTCTCGAAGAGAAACTGCCCAGGCTTCGGGAGATTAAGGACATCGTAGTTCTTGCGAACGTCTTCGGCTATACGCGCGAGGATTATGAAAGAACTATCGAGATTCTCAACGATGGCGAGGGCATTGCCGCCTACGAGCTGAACGTTTCCTGCCCGAACACTGCCCACGGCGGCCTGCAGTTCGGCAGCGATCCGCGCTCCCTTGATGAGGTGGTGACTACTGCGAAGCGAGTTGCTCGACGCCCCTTAATCGTCAAGCTTTCGCCCAACGTGACCAGCATCGCGCAGATGGCTCACATCGCGCAGGAGGCAGGCGCCGACGCTATCTCGCTGGTCAACACTTTCGTGGCTATGGCCATTGACGCCGACACTCGCCGGCCGCGAATCGCCAATGTGACCGCGGGACTTTCCGGCCCCGCCATCAAGCCGATCGCGCTACGCATGGTTTACGATGCCGCGCACGCAGTCAGCATCCCCGTGATTGGTATGGGAGGCATTTCAACCGCGGCCGATGTCGCGGAATTCATGCTCGCCGGAGCCACCGCTGTCCAGATCGGCACCGCCAGCTATTGGGATCCCTGCGCTACAGAGAAGATCGTCGATGACCTGCAGAGTTGGTGCAACGACCGGAATGTTACACGCCTGGCCGATCTCATCGGCGGACTGATCGTCGAGTAGGCTAACGCAAATCACTACCGCCAAGCCGCCATGATCACTCCCATCACCACGTAGCACACCAGTTGGTAGCCGGTGTTGATGGCGTACAGCTTAGCCGGCTGCCGCATGAATAGTGCATTCGTCAGTTGCACCGTGGTCACGAATCCCAGCCACACTGCGAGACCCATCTTGATTCCATACAGTGGGGTGTGGATGGTGGCGATGGCGATGATTTTCCCGAGGACTGCAGCGGAGAGGACACTAGCGACAAGCGCCAGCATGTAAGACGGCCCTGCGCTCTTCTGCATCTCCGCGAGCTTTGCTTTGTCATCCGGATCGTAGCCCATCAAGATCGTCCACCGACGCGCAAACAACAAAGGCGAGTACCACACGAACCCAACTACCATCGTCGCCAGCGCACTCACCAATACCGCCCACAGGTTCACACCCATGAACCGCATGCAACACCTCCGCTAACAAACGAGGATCGGGCAATTGCAGCCCGCTACGAATGCAGATTGCCAAGGGATGTATGAATGTGACTGGAATGAAAAAAAAAAGACAGCTACGGACTAACTTCTATTAACGCCCGTGAGTGTACCAGATCGAGCCCGGAGACTTGTAATTGCGTCCTGCTCCCCACACTGCATGGGTGGTCCCGAGGTTATCGATGGCGAGCGAGAAGTAGTCGCCGAAGGGAAAGCGGAAACCGTCCGGCAAGATGTAATCATAACCGCGCGCCGGGCCTGAGAGTTGACTCTCGGGCAACCATGTGGCGCCCCCATTACTCGAGCTGCGGAGGAAAACATTCCATAGAGGCTGATCTGGCAGAGCATGGTTGCGCGTGTCCATCCATGCGATCCGCACATCGCCCGGCCCGGCTGCGGTAATCGCGGGAAAACAGTGTTCCGTCTGATCGTCGGCCAAGGAAACATCCGCCTTGGCGGACCAACTCGCTCCGCCAGTGGTTGAAGACGAGAAATAAATGCGCTCCGGCCCCGCGTTCGTGGCGCCAGCGTTCCACAGAGCATAAAGAGTTCCGGCCGCGTCGGAGGCCAGCGCAATTTGCGCTCCCAGGAAGCCCGCCTCGCAACTCGCGGCCGAACACTCCGGCGGCGCGCCTGAAACGTCCAGCAGCAGCGTGTCCCATTTGCGTCCGGCATCTGCCGACCGGCTCACATAAATGCTGACTGCCCGCGTGCTCAGATCTCGTCGGCCGTAACCGGTCCAGGAAAAGTAAACGTTGCCGGTGGCATCGACAGTGGCACCACCCGCCAGCGACCAGCCGGGTTCTGCGCCCGGATTCACCGCCACGGAAGCGAAGGTCTGCGCGTAATCATGCGAGGCGGCTACCAGGAAATTCTGCTCGTGATTGAATCCCACATAAACATCGGGGCCGCGTACCGTCAGCACCGGCTTGTCTGCATCTTCGGGCGAACGCTCGGCCACAGACAAATACCAATTGCGGCCGAAATCCTGCGACCGCGCCACCATCACGTCGCGTTTATTGTTTTGCAGCCAGGAGGCGTAAACAGTCTGGTGATCCACGGGGTCGACCACAATCTGTGGATCAAACTGGCCAGTCGACGAGGCCACGAGCGGATGAGGAGCTTCCCACGACACTCCATTGTCGTTGCTAACCTGCAGGGAGATCGTAGGCGCTGTACAGGCCGGGCAGTCCTTCACTGCTCCATACTGGGGAAATAAAATATAGATGTGTCCACGTCCATCGGCAGCCAGCGCTGGTTCCCATTGATCGCCGGTGGTGTAGCCCACGCGACGCTGCGGACCGAAATTCGAAACGGCCAGCGCTGCTTGCACCGTTGACAGCGCCAAAAGCACCCCCAGGGCAAACCTCTGCACACTCGTGGCGCGGCTGGACCTCGAACCCACAGACTTCTCCTGGGAAGCTAGTGCGACAACCTTGCCGCACTTTATCTCGAATTCGCCCATAGCGTCAATTACCCGTTCGGGCGAAAAGGTTTATGTGGCGACAGGCGCCCCGGTCGAGCGAAGGCTCGACGCTTTTTTGTCAAGGCCGCAACAGGAGCCCCCACGCACCCGGGCGTGACTTTCTGGCGATTTCGTCATCTAATAGACCGAGTCCAACAACTCCGAGGGCTCAGGGAGCGATTTCTAAGATGCAAAAAGCCACATTTGCAGCGGGATGTTTCTGGGGAGTAGAAGCCACCTTCCGGCAGATGCCGGGCGTGATCGCCACGCGCGTCGGCTACATTGGCGGCAACAGCGAGAATCCAACCTACAAAGAAGTTTGCACCGACCGCACCGGCCACGCCGAAGCCGTGGAAGTGGAATTCGATCCGGCCAAGGTCCGCTACGAAGATCTGCTGAAAGTGTTCTGGGAGAACCACGACCCCACGCAACTCAATCGCCAGGGGCCGGACTGGGGCACGCAGTACCGCTCCGCCATCTTCTTCCATACACCTGAGCAGCAGACCGCCGCGCTAGCCTCGAAGGAATCACTGGAGAAAGCCCGCCGCTACTCCAAACCGATAGTCACGCAGATCGTCCCCGCAGTCAGGTTCTTCCCCGCCGAGGACTACCACCAGCAGTACCTGGAAAAGCGCGGCATGGCGAGTTGCCACATCAAAGCATAGAGGCCAAGTGGGTTTTCGTTGAACAGGCGCCTCGAGGGCTGCGATCCGTGCGCACAAAGGCTGTCTGCCCTTGACGCAATCTCTCGGCGGAGCCTGGTGCAAGTCGGTTCCTGTCCACGGAGTCTCCCGAGGGTCATCGTCTTGACCATCCGGCGTCTTCTCGGCGAAAATATACAGGCGTTGTTTCTTACTGGCACCCCGCCCGCTGCCGGACTACACCCTTTTGTTGTACCCGCAGCCAGCCCTCCAGGAGGAACTATGACACGCCTGTTCATGCTCCCAATCTCTCTCGCAACGTGCGTGAGCGCCTTGCTCGTAACCGTTGCAGCGCAGAGCGCCCCCATCGTGACCCGCGATCTCTACCACGACACTTCCGAAGCGGTGCGCGATTACAGATCTTCGCCAGCGACCGGCGTCTTCCATCCTCAGGAGCATCCTCGGCCACTGCAACGGCCGCTTCCTGGCCCACTTTCTGAGGGCCCCGACGCTGCCGAGCAGATTTTTCCCTCATCGCCTGTTTCGGCCATCCTCGGGTTTGACTTCGATGGCATTCCGAACTCTGCCAATGGCAGCCTGATTGCGGTTCCCTCCGATAGCAACCTCTCGGTCGGCGACACACAAGTGGTCGAAGTGATCAACACCGCGTACGAGGTTTACGATAAGGCAAACCATCAGTCTTTTTTCCCTCCACAGCAAATCAGCACCGTCTTCGCCGGCATGCCCGGACTGTGTGGACAAGGCGTTACTTTCTTCTTCTCAGATCCCGTAGTGGTGTATGACAAAATAGCCGGGCGCTGGGTTATCGGCATCATTGCCTACGACGGCACCGGGAGTACGGGCAATGAATGCATCGCCGTATCAGCCACGTCCGACGCCACTGGCCGGTATTATCGCTACGCTTTCGGCTTTGGAAAGAACGCGTTCAACGACTATCCCAAGCTGGCGGTTTGGCCGGATGCATACTACGCTTCGTACAACCTGTTCACTCCTACCAATGTTTATGCCACAGCCTGCGCCTATGACCGCGCGGCCATGCTGGTGGGAAAGTCTACCAAGGTCGTGTGTTTCAAGAATCCGAGTGAGTTTTCTTTCTTGCCTTCGGACCTGGATGGCACGACCCTACCCCCCAGGGGAGAACCTAATTTCTTCGTCGATCTGTTCGGTACGAGATCGCTGCACCTGTACCGCTTCCATGTAGATTTCGCGACGCCCGGCAATTCGACGTTCGCAGGTCCGGTGAGCATCCCAGTCAAGCCTTTCACCCCGGCATGTGGAGGCGGAACCTGTATCCCACAGGAGGGTACCGAGCAGCAGCTCGACTCCCTGGGCGACCGGCTGATGTTCCGTCTGGCATACCGTAACATGTCAACCCATGAATCCCTGGTCGTGAATCACTCAGTACAGACGAGTCTGGCGCCTGCGGGCGTCCGCTGGTACGAGATCCGCAATCCCAACAAAATTCCTACGATTTTTCAGCAGAGCACGTTTACGGACCACGAGACGTCAGTATGGATGGCAAGCATCGCCATGGACCACGTCGGAGACATTGGACTGGGCTTCAGCCAATCCAGCAGCGGTATCCATCCCGGGATTTCGTTCACCGGGCGCGTGCCCAGCGACCCTCTGAACACCATGGAGCTGCCGGAGCAGATTGTTGCCGGCAATGGTTCCCAGATCGGCGTAAATCGCTGGGGCGACTATAGTGGCTTGGCGATTGACCCAGTGGACGACTGCACCTTCTGGTATGTAAACCAGTATTATCCGACGAACAGTGGTCTAAGATTTCATACCAGGGTAGCATCATTTAAGTTTCCCACCTGCCACTGAGGGCAGGTGGCAGTCAACGCGCGGAGTGGCGACTCTATTTTCGCGCAGACAATCGCCTCGAATCGGCGGTTGCCGATGCGACTCTTACGCCGCCGTCAGCAGCAACGGCGCGCCCTTCGTGATCACGAGCGTATGCTCATAATGCGCCGACGGTCTGTGATCGGCTGTGACGACTGTCCATTTATCTGGCGCGACGAATGATCGGCCCGAGCCGGCCGCAATAATCGGTTCCACAGTAATCACCAAGCCTTCGGTGAGGATTTGATTCGCTCCCGGATCAGGATAATTCGGCACTCGCGGATCTTCATGGATAGTGCGCCCGATACCGTGCCCTCCCAGATCGCGAATCACGGAAAACCCGCTGCGCCTCACTTCTCGCTCCACGGCTCGACCAATCTCCGAAACCCGAAAACCTGCTCGCGCCACCAGCATGGCCTTTGCGAACGCTCGCTCCGCGCACGCGACCAGGCGCTGGCGCTCTTCCGTCACTTCGCCCACCGGAACGGTTACGGCCGCATCTGCCATGAATCCATCTTTCTCGACGGTGACATCGAGCTTGACCAAATCGCCCGTCTCGAGCGCGCGCTTCCCTGGGATGCCATGCACCGCTTCCTCATTAACGCTGATGCAGTTCACGCCCGGGAATTTATAGACCAAGGCCGGAGCGGATCGGGCTCCATGCTGCCGCATCACACCGGCGCCAACTTCGTCCAACTCGGCGGTCGTAATTCCGTGGCGGACCGCGCTCTTCATGGCAATCAGCATCAGGCACACGATGGCCCCTGCGGCGCGCATCCCGGCCAATTCTTCCGGCCCATTGATGGACATTGGATTACCTCAAACCCATAATATCGCGAGGCGGCCGATTCATGGCAACGGCCTTCCCTGTCCTGAGAAATGTTCCCCCGAAGTATCCGCCGCGACTCGACAACCCCGCGTCTAGCGATGATGTTCGTGAGTGATTACGATTAGGGCAGAAGAATTGTCACGATCTGAACAGCGGCCGGATCAGCGTTACGTCCCCGTAATCTTCACCCGAAGTTCTTCCGGCAGGCGTTCGCGGATTTCGGGAGGAAGCCGGTCATGCACGCGTCGTGCGCCCTCCATGGCCGCGCCCAGCACGGTAACGGGCGCCGGCGTCGCCACCGCCACCACCAACCAAATCAAGGCGGACAACGCAAAGCCTGCCAGCGCCGCAATCTCCAGCCAGAAAGCATGCCGCGGGCCAAAGTGGCGGATCACTCCAAAGGCCAACAGAAACACACCGCCGGAAATGGAAGCGAGAGCGATCAGACCTACATCAATGATGCGATTCATTCGCTGCCGGCTGCGGCACCGGTCGCACCCCGCAAAGTGGCTTTCGTAGTCGCCGCGCATCTCTGGCGCCAGGCTGGAAATGTCGTAGCGCCACCCCGCCAGTATCTTGCCCACAATTGGATCAATGCACTGCTGACTCATAGCTTGCTAGAGCTGTATCGGCGCCATAACCTCGGACTGTATCGCCACCACCACGCGATTGTGAAATAACCCCCCGCGCAATGCCAGCGCTTTTTCTGCTTCTCTCCGCGCTATTTCCGGATGATTGTTCTGTTCAGAGAGATGCGCCAGCACGACAAACGCTGCACTATTATCATAGTCGCCGGTAAAGAAATCCGCGAGTTTCAGGTTCGAGAGATGCCCCACATTGCTCGCGACCCTCTGCTTCACCGTCCACGGATAAGGCCCGCCGCGCAGCATCTCCACATCGTGATTGGACTCCATGATCAGAACGTCGGAACCGCGCAGGTGGTCGCGGACGTTGACCGGAAGGTACCCCAAATCGGTGGCCAAGCTCACCTTGGCGCCTTCCACGCGGAATGTAAAACCCACCGGATCGGCCGCGTCATGCGGAATGGTAAAGGGCTTCACTTCAATATCGCCTACCTGGAAGCGATGTCCCGACTCAAATTTCTCGAACCTTTCCAGTTGGGGGCGCTTCCCGTTTTCATTGCGCAACGCTCTCGCCCAGGCCGCGTGCGTCGCCATCGTCATGAAAATTGGGATACTGAGTTTTCTGGCCAGCGTTGCTAAGCCGTAAACATGGTCGGAATGTTCATGGGTAATGAGAATGGCCGAAAGCGCCTGCGGGTCCTCTCCGAGCGACTTCATGCGCTTGAACGTCTCCCGGCAGGAGATGCCGGCGTCGACCAGTATCCTGGTGCGAGTGCTGGCCACGAACGCACAATTTCCCCGGCTCCCGCTGGCCAGCATCGAGACAGTCACACCCATGTAGGCAGCATACGCGCCCCTCCTGTGGAACCGGGAGTAACTCTTCGGTTAGCCGATACCTTTGAGGGACCTTCCGCCTTCGGCACTCCGCTCCTGGTTTGAAATCAGAACTGAGAACGGGAAACTGGGAACTGACCACTGCCGAGGGTTTACTTCCTCTCCCGCAGATTATCCATCACCCGGCGCATGACCGCGCCACCATACGCACCAGCCACGCCGGGGAGGGCCGTGAGCAACGAACCGTACGCCTGACCACGCGTCGGCTTCACGGTGAGAATCGTGTACGCGGCCAGTTCTGTCAGCGGGACGAACATTGCCACCACAATTACCCAGCGCCACGGCCATCGCGGCCGCAACAAGCCGAGCAGCATGCACGCCATCAGGACCAGCAATGCGGTGAACAACAGGTCATTGGTTTCGACGTCCACCCACCCGGCACCAATGCCTGCAAGCGCGGCCAGAGAATAGAACGGAGCATCGCTCCCCGATCGCGGCGAAACTGGTTCAGTTGTCATTCGCTGTTGGCAACTCTTGGCGTCGCGGTAGGGTGAATCGCCGCTCCTTCCGCCCTGGAGGCATCGCGATAACAGCCCAGCGCGTTCAGCGCTGGGAAGAAGTCTCGAAAATGGCCAGTCCCCGAGAGCCTGCCCTGACCGGAGCCGAGGGGGACGAATGAGATCCTCACGCACATTCCTCCGCTTGCAAGGACTTCCATCTCAATTCTTGGTGTCACCGCAGATTGGTTTTCTAGCAATCAATACTTATAAAACCCCCGCCCGCTCTTCCGCCCCAGCCAGCCCGCATCCACCATCTTGATCAGCAGCGGACACGGCCGGTACTTAGGATCGCCCAACCCCTCCAGCATCACCCGCATAATGTCGAGGCAAACATCGAGGCCAATAAAATCCGCCAGCGTCAGCGGACCCATGGGATGCGCCATCCCCAGCTTGAAAACTTCATCCACTGCCTCCGCCGTCGCCACGCCCTCCATCACCGCATACATGGCTTCGTTCAAGAGCGGCATCAGCACGCGGTTCGAAACGAATCCCGGTGCATCGTTCACTTCGACCGGAGTTTTTTCGAGCTTGACCGACAAGTCGTGCACCGCGGCAAAAGTTTCCTGTGAAGTAGCCAGCCCCCGAATCACCTCCACCAGCTTCATCACCGGCACGGGATTAAAAAAGTGCATCCCAATCACTTTGTCCGGACGCTTCGTCAACGCCCCCAGCTTGGTGATCGAGATCGACGATGTATTCGAAGCCAGAATCACCTCGGGCCGCGCAAGCCCATCGAGATCGCGAAAAATCTCCGTCTTGATCTCGAACTTCTCAGTCGCGGCCTCCACAATAAAGTCACAGTCGGCCAGCCGGGAGCGATCAGTGACTGCTTCGATCTTCTTCAACGCCGAAGTTTTATCGTCGATAGTGATCTTGTTCTTCGCGACCTCGCGATCAAGATTCTTCGTGATCGTGGCGATTCCGCGCTCCAGGTACTGCTGCTCCACATCGCACAGCACAACCGAAATACCGCTGCGCGCAAACACGTGAGCGATCCCATTGCCCATGGTCCCCGCGCCGATCACACCTACACGTTTAATATCCATACGGTCTTTCCTCTGCGAAAACATTCGAGTCTATCACCAGCCTCAGTCATGACCTCAACCCACATCGCTGTCAAACTGAGGCCCGCGTTTTTTGCGGACCGAAGGACCGATGCACTCGCCGGCCCTGGCTCCAAAGTAAGTAGCTAAGCTGGATTTGTGCGACTCAGCGGGATTAGGTTGAGAACCCATGAGGGACGTACCACATACGGTCTAGGTGGTCGTCGAGCGAGACGGTCAACATCTGGCAGAGTTTGCTCCGGGAGTGCCAGTTTGGATTGTGAACACGGCCCACAACTGAGTCGTAGCCCAGCGGCTGTGGAAGGAGCGCAATCAGGAAGGTCATCTGACGGGCATTACTTCCTCACAACGATTCGAAATCTTCGTCAGCTGAGGACCTGCTAATGTCTGAACTCGACAAAATTGATGTGCATCACGGGTCTCACTCCGCCAATCCCCCGTATACCTCCTTGAGGTGCTGGGCGCGCCACTCAGCGACAGAATCAAAGCCGAACTGTCGCAATACGGATTTTGATGAATTTCACCCAGGCGCTGCAGGTATTTCGCGCCGTACAGCCAGTGCCCTCCGATTAGCACTCAGGTTGAAGGCTAAGTTGCTCTAACATCGCCATTCCGTTCAACGGTCGGTGCATTCGCTCGCTCCTCTCGTCCCGTGGCCACAGGTGTAAAATATTCAAGACATCCTACGATTCAACCTAAAAGGTTTGAAGAAGCACTTTTGAAAGGATCCCCATGGCAACCCTCGAAGCCCCCGTCCGGCCGCGCACTGCCTCTCATCAAGGACCATTCGTCAACGAACCCTTCTACGATTTCCGCCAGGAAGAAAACGCCCGCAAGATACGCGCCGCCATCGAGCGGGTTCGCGGACAACTCGGCCGCGAGTATGACCTCATCATCGGCGGCCAGCGTGTTAAGACGACTGACAAGATCAAGTCGCTGAATCCGTCGCGGCCCTCGCAAATCGTCGGCATCCATCAGAAGGCCGGTAAAGAGCACGTGGAGCCAGCCATGAACGCCGCGCTCAAGGCATTCGCATCGTGGAAGAACACTCCCATCGAAGAGCGCGCCAGCCTGCTGTTCCGCGCCGCCGACCTCCTGCGCCAGCGCAAAATGGATTACATGGCCTGGCTGGTTTTCGAGGTCAGCAAGAACTGGGGCGAGGCCGACGCCGATATCTCCGAGACCATCGACTTCTGCGAATTCTATGCGCGCGAAGCTCTGCGCCTGGCCAAGGCTGAGACCCCGGTGCAATTGCCCGGTGAGCGCGATTCGCTCACTTACATTCCCCTCGGCGTCGGCGCGGTCATCCCGCCGTGGAATTTTCCCTGCGCCATTATGGCCGGCATGACCGTAGCCTCGATCGTGGGCGGCAACACCGTAATCCTGAAGCCATCGAGCGATTCGCCCACCATCGCCGCCAAGTTCATTGAGCTTCTTGAAGAAGTCGGAATCCCCGAAGGCGTGGTGAATTTCTGCCCCGGCGCGGGCGCCAGCTTCGGCGATGCTGTCGTCGCGCATCCCAAAACGCGTTACGTCGCCTTCACGGGATCTCGCGAAGTCGGCCTTCACATCAACAAAGTTGCGGCCACGCAGGCTCCGGGTCAGGTTTGGATCAAGCGCACCATCCTCGAAATGGGCGGCAAAGACGCCATTATTGTCGACGCCGACGCCGATATCGATTCCGCCGTCGAAGGTGTGGCGCAAGCCGCATTCGGCTTCCAGGGACAGAAGTGTTCGGCCTGCTCCCGCGCTATCGTCGACGAGCGCATCTACGACAAGTTTCTCGAACAACTGAAAGCGCGCGTCGAAAAAATTATTGTCGGCGATCCCGCCGAGAACACCAATATGGGCGCCGTCATCAACGAGGGCTCGATGAAGACGATTCTCGAATACATCGAGCAAGGCAAGAAAGATGGTCGCGTGATCACCGGGGGCGAACGCGCCACTGAAGCGGGAGAAGGCTACTATATCCGTCCCACCGTCATCGCCGATATTCCAGCCAAGTCAAAACTCGAGCAGGAAGAGATTTTCGGTCCGGTGCTCGCGGTGATCAAAGCTCGCGGCTTCGATCACGCCCTCGAAATCGCCAACGACACTGAATTCGGCCTCACTGGCGCCATTTACACCAAGTCGCGGGACAAGATCGATCGCGCAACTCGCGAGTTCCACGTGGGTAATCTCTACATCAATCGCAAGTGCACGGGAGCTATGGTAGGCGCGCATCCCTTCGGCGGCTTCAACATGTCGGGCACAGATTCCAAGTCCGGTGGCCCAGACTATCTGTACTTATTCACACAAGCAAAATCAGTAGGGGAAAAGCTCGGCTAAGAAAATTCCGACGCTGAATCTGAAAGCGTACAGAACAAAAGGCCGCCCATAGGCGGCCCCGTTCACGTCGCAAATTCCCTACGGCATAACTCCCGCCGGCGTTTGCGGCGACGGGCCCGCCGTGGTCGCGGCCGCGGCTTCGTTCAATATCCGGTGATGGATGGTGAACAGCGCCAGCTCCAATCGATCCGAGACGCCTATCTTGTCATACACATTCCGCAGATAATTCTTGATGACCTGCTCCGTCGTTCCCAACTGCGTGGCGATCTCCTTGTTCTTGTAGCCCTGCACGATCAGCGCTACGATCCGCAGCTCTTTCGCCGTCAGCCGGTCGCGGACACGCAGTCCGACCATATCGTTTTCTGTAAGTTCGCTGGGCACCGCGACGTCCTGTACCCAGGTTTCCCCGCGCGCCACCTTGCGTACGCAATCCACCAGCGCTGCGCTGGTTACGTTGCGGTAGACCACGCCATGCGCGCCGTTCGCCATATGTCGCTGCGCGCTTTCGCCCGTGTCAGCCAATACCACCACGCGGGTTTTCGCCTTGTTCGCTCCCTGCACGATGGCGGCAAAATCGTTGTGGAAGCCTGCTGCGACCACCAGCACCGCGGCGCGAAATTTGTCCAGAGCCATGAACATCTGCTCGGGTGTTTGAGCCTGCGCCACAATGCGCATCTCGTCCTCTACCGCCAGAACTTTAGCAATGCCGGCCCGGAAGATTGCCTGGTTATCGGCCAGAATCAGTTTGAGCATGTTATTGGCGCTCCAAAGTTAAGAGTTCCTCACGAACTCGTATGAGTCGATCACGCAGGCCACGCCTTTGCCGTCTTCGGTTGCTCCCGTAGGATCTGTGCGTACCACGCGTCCCTTGCACTGAATGACAACATTCTCCTGCCCTCCGGTAACATCCGGCGGCAGCGTGATCTCAAATTCCACTGGTGACCCAATCTCGAGCGACGCGTCGGCGCGAATATAAACTCCCGCTGCGCTCAGATTTCCCGTCGTCCCCTTTGCGTCGCCGCTCGCAGCATCGCTGTGCAGCTTGATCGGCAATTCCAGCGGAAATCGTTTTCCGGTCCGTGCTTCTTCGGACACAGTCCCTCCTCTTTCGTGGCTTGGTCCTTCTCTGTTTGCGAACGAGGCCAATACCATCAAAATACGCTCCTGACAGGCGAATCGACCACTTAGGTGCTAAGGGGCGTTATATCACGGATGCCCACTCTATAAAAGCCTGAATAAAAGCCTGATAACGAGTTGGTTAAGGGTAGAACCTGGATTCCCCCCACCCCAGCTCGTGTAGAGCGGACACTCCTGTCCGCGGCTTTTGACCGTGGATTGGATCGTTGGTCTTCCGTTCACGCCCACCCGCGTTCCAATTCCAAGCACGGAACTCGCGCATATTTGCTATCATGTGCCGCCGGTGAATGGGGATGACTCGCGCACCAAAGCAACTCCCGAACAAAGTACTGCAAGGCAAGATCGCTCTGGTAGCCGGAGCCACACGCGGCGCTGGCCGCGGCATTACCATCGCTCTCGGCGAGGCCGGGGCCACCGTCTACTGCACCGGCCGTAGTTCGAGAAAAAGTTCGAGAAAAAGTTCGGGAAAAAGTTCCAAGGACCTCCTCGCCACACCCGGTCTGCGGGAAACCATTGAAGAGACCGCCGAACTGGTCACGGCCGCCGGAGGGCACGGTATCGCCGTAAAAGTGGATCACGAAAGTCCTGCCGAGGTTAAGAAGCTCGCCGCCCGTATAAAACGCCAACACAAAGGCCTGGACATTCTGGTCAACGACGTCTGGGGCGGCGATGCTCTCACCGAGTGGAGTAAGCCTTTCTGGACCGTCAACCTCGAAAACGGCCTGAAGATGCTCAAGCAGGCCGTCCACTCCCACATCATCACGGCTCACTATGCCGCGCCGCTAATGCTGGGTCGCGAAGGCGGAATCATTTTCGAAATCACCGACGGGGATGCTTTCTACTACCGCGGCAATCTCTTCTATGACCTCGTGAAGATTTCCGTTATACGCCTGGCCTTCGCCATGTCCCGCGAGCTCCGCAAGCGAGATATCGCCTCCGTCGCGCTGACTCCCGGGTTCTTGCGCTCGGAGAGAGTGCTTGAACACTTCAAAGTCACCGAGGCCAACTGGAAGGATGTCGGGAAGAAGAAAGACAAAGAAAACAATAGCGGGGACCAGAACGATGCCCCCAACGATTTTATGGTCTCGGAATCGCCGCGCTACATTGGCCGCGCCATAGTTGCGCTCGCCAGCGATCCCAAAGTGATGAACAAGACCGGACGCGTCTTCAGCTCCTGGGCCCTCGCCCGCGAATACGGATTCACCGACCTCGACGGTACCCAGCCCCACTGGGGTAACTACGCCCGGAAGAAATACGGCAAATACAAAATCTGCGACGATAAATTCTATTCCTACTGGACACCCGGCCTGGTCGAACTAATCTTCCCCGACTGGTTCTGACGGTGGAGGGGGGGATTTTGACCGCGGTCAGGTCGCGCCGTACCTCAGCTCCCCCTTGACCTAGAGCCCTACCACCGCAACCGAACGTCGCATGATACCGTCAGATAAGTATTCTTTCTTCTGACCCTAGGAGAGCTAACCTCATGCTCGGTCCATTTTCTTCCCGCGCGCACCCTATTCTTCCGCGCTCTTTCATCTACCAGGTGGCCGTTCTTGTTCTCGCCTCAGGCACATGCCTGATGTCGCAGCAGTCGCTAACTCAAGCTCAGGCTCCGAAGCCCGGTTCAACTCCCGCCGCTAAAGTTACGGCAGAAAAGACGGCGCAGGAAAAGCCGCAGCCCATGCCGGATGAATCTGCTCCGGCCACCGCGGCCCTCATGCAGCTCAACAACGCGCTGGAAGGTCTCGCCGCAAAAGTGTCGCCGGCTGTAGTCCAAATTCTGGTTACAGGCTATGGCCCGCTTCACCAGGAGAACCGAACGCAGACCGCACTCATCGTGCGCCAGCACGCCGTCGGGTCCGGCGTGATCGTCGATTCCGCTGGATATATCATGACAAACGCTCACGTGGTCGAAGGCGCGCAACGGATTCGCGTGGCTCTGCCTCTGCCCACCGATTCAGGCCGCGCCGTGCCCGTGGGGAAGCGCCACATCGTCGAAGCGCGATTGATCGGCGTTCATAAGGATACGGATCTCGCCCTGCTCAAGATCGATGAGAAAGATCTTCCAACTCTGCCGCTCCTCTCACAGCCGCGACCCCGCGTCGGGCAACTCGTCTTCGCCATCGGCAGTCCCGAAGGCCTACAGAATTCGGTCACCATGGGAGTTGTAAGCGCGGTCGCCCGCCAACCTGATCCTGAAAAGGCCCTTACCTACATTCAGACCGACGCGCCCATCAATCCCGGAAACAGCGGTGGACCGCTCGTCGATATGAACGGATCAGTAGTCGGGATCAACACTTTCATCCTCTCAGCCGGCGGCGGCAGTGAAGGCCTGGGATTTGCGATTCCCGCCCGCATCGTGGATTTCGTCTATCACAGCCTGCGCCAATACGGTCACGTGCATCGCGTAGAGATTGGCGCCGTCGCGCAGGAAGTTACACCCACACTCGCCGAGGGCCTGCACCTCGCGCAACACTGGGGCGTCATCATCGCTGACGTCAAACCCGGCGGCCCCGCCGCTACCGCTGGACTGCAGGTTCAGGACATCGTTCTCACTGCCGACGACCGCCGGATTGAAACGCTGCCCGCGCTTTCCTCGGCGCTATATCTGCATCGACTCGATCAAGTATTAAAGCTGGAGATTTTGCGCGGCGAGCAAAAGAAAATTCTCTATGTCCCGGCCATCGAGCAGCGCGACCCCATGGATCAGCTTTTCGATGCTGCCGATCCCGAAAAAAGCCTCGTCGCAAAACTGGGCATCCTCGCGATCGATATCACTGGCGACTTGCGAAATCAGATCGGGACGCTGCGGATCGCTTCCGGTGTAGTGGTTCTGGGCCGAGCCGCCGACCTCATCACTCCCGAGACCGGGCTCCAAACCGGGGACGTCATCCACGCGCTGAACACAACTGCGATCACCTCCCTCGACACGCTGCGCGCCGCAGTTCAAAGCCTGAAGACCGGAGACCCTGTGGTTCTGCAAGTCGAGCGTAGCGATGGCCTCACCTACTTGAGTTTTGAGATGGAGTAGCGCGGCGCAAACATCTCCGGCCTGGTTTGCCGTAAAATGCATTCTGGGCGCCCGTAGCTCAACTGGATAGAGCATCTGCCTTCGGAGCAGAGGGTTGGGAGTTCGAGTCTCTCCGGGCGCACCACTCCATTTAGTTAGGGACGGAGGGTTTGCTCATGGGCCAATGCGCCGCCCAGACCTTCAGCAACATCACTCCTGACAGGTGGCTTGCCCTCCAGACGAAGGCCGCCGCGAATCAAGTAATTGTGGATAGAGACTCAGGCGAGATCACGCGGCAGGGATTTACATTTAGTTGGCACTATGATGTTCTGTCGGCAACGCTGACCATCCAATGTCTGAACCGCCCATTGTGGGCGCCATGCGGCGCCGTCAATAGCAAAGTACACGATTTGGTGGAGGAATAAACATGGACCATGCAGAAATCCGCTCGAGCCGTTTCCGGGAAGTAGCGGGCGATGCGCTACGGTATTGGGAGATACGTCGCATCGTTTACAACTGTGTGCTCACGTCCGTTGTCATAGGTTGGTTGTATTGACGTGGCCCCACCTCCGCAACGCACTGACCTTTTCATCGTTCCTGAAAATAACTGTTCCAGGGCTGCTGGCGAACGCCTGCTACTGCGCCGCGTACGTCGTGGACATTCCCTTGTTGCAGTCATCCCCTGACGAAGCGATGCCGGCGCTTCCGCTCCGTTCTCTGGCTGGCAGGAACTCTTTTCGCAACTCTGCTGGCAACCTACTGGATTGCTAACGAAGTTTATCCCTTCGTGAATTGAACGGGACCGAGACGCGGGAATTTTTTCCGGCGGACTCAATCGCGATAACATAGACCGCCAACCATACGCTTAGAACGCGCTGCCACCGCCGCCGCCAAAGCCACCGCCGGAAAATCCGCCGCCACCACCGCCGCCACCCCCGAAGCCCGATCCCGTAGAACTCGATCTGGGCGCGGACACGAACACCTGGTGCATATCCGTCGCCATCCCATGCATTGAACTGGAAAATAAGATTGGATTGAAGCCCGTGCCGTAGCCGTATCCGGCCGGGGCGGCATACCAACTCGGCGGATCTTTGATGATGCCCGCGAAGGCTTGTGCCCAGTGGTGTTCCACGCCCAGAGCCATGGCATAGGGAAGAAATTTCTCGAATGTGCTGGGGGGCATTACTTTGAGGCGATCGGCATCGACGCGGTTCATGAATTCCTGAAATCCGAGCACGGCGACGTGAGTACGCGCGCCTTTGACAGTCTTTGCCGTCATCACGCGAGCGAACAGCCACCAGATCAGCGCGCTGATCAAGATACTCAGGATCAACATCGGAACAGAACTGAAAAAATCAGCCCAGCCGAAGTATTGAAAGATAGCAAAAGGAATGAGAATGCAGAAAGCTGCGCCGAAGCTGTAAGCGTTGGCGGATTCGGGGTCGAGCGTGTAAATGCCTTTCTGCTTGAGCGCCGACATAATATCAGTGCGGACCATAGGGACGGCCGTGTAGAAACGGTTCTTCAGGCTGGACAAGCGAGTGTCGGGGACGTCGCCCGTAAAAATGTTTTCCATCATGACTCGCTCGTGAGGAGCGAGACCACTCCAATCCTGCCGCTTTTGCAGGAGATGGAAAATGTAGTCTTTGTGATGGAAGAGGAGGCCTTTGTCGTCTGTCTCTTCGATCTTGATGAACCCGCGCACCGCTAGATCAACGATGGTCGATGTGATGTCACGAGGATGGATGCGATCATCGAGCAGGGTTCCGGCTTCAGCGGGAGAGATTCCCGTCGGAGGCTCGTACATCGGCGCAACGGACATTCCAGGGTCGGGGTCGCGGCCGGCGTACCACCACAGGATGAACATCACGGCGAGGGTCACCAGCGGCAGAAACACGACTGGGTTGCTTCCGATAAACCAGAATAGTTTGGTGAGCCCGCCGGGTTCCTTGAGGATGCCCTTTGGGATGTAGACATCAATCGTCATGCCGCCGCGCATGGGTAGAGGATTATTGGTTGCGAACTCCGCGTTTGAGCCTTCCACCTTGGCAGTTGCATCGCGCTCGGTCGAGCCGTAGACGCCCGTGAACGCTTGCGCCCGCAGCGATCCGCTCGCGGAATCGGGCAAATGTACGCTGGCCGTGGCGCGATCGATGGGAACTGGCCAATCGTTTCCGGTCACATTCCAAAAGAACTCGTCATATTGATCGAAGAAGCGGGTAGCGTTGCGCACGCGGTAAGCGATGTCGACTGTGCGCGTGGCATCGACGGCGTCGGGAATGTAAATTTTGAGATCGCGGGCGGCGCCGGAGGTGGAAGAATCGTATTTGAGTTTGGCGCCATTTTCGTCGGTGATGCTTTTGATGTCGACGAAAAGTTGGTAGTTCGTGCCGTCTGGTCCGGGATATTCGATGGGAATCGTTCTATGAATGCCGTGCCACTCGCCAACGAAAACCAGCGAGATGGTTTCCTTCACCAAAGCGCTGCCGTCATTGTTGACGGTGACGTTTTCCTGAAAGTTGGAGATGCGCCAGGATTTTGCGGCGGCGGGCGCGGCGAGAGCGAGGATGGTTGCGAGCAGCAATGCCGCAACTGGACGCGACCTTTTCTGCTTCATCCCGATCATAAAACTAGAACTTCACGGCGACGGGCTCACGATCGGCCTCGCTGGTCTCGAAGAACTGGCGCGGGGTGAAGTTGAACATTCCGGCAAGGATGTTCGTGGGGAATGACTGGATCTTAGTATTAAGGTCGCGCACGACGGCGTTGTAGTAACGGCGCGCGTTCTGAATGGAGTCTTCTGTCTGACTCAACGATCCTTGCAGCTGTGTGAATTCCTCCGAAGCCTTCAACTCAGGATAGTTCTCCGCCACGGCGAACAGGCTCTTGAGCGCACCGCTGAGTTGATTCTCAGCCGCAGCCTTGCCTTCGGGCGTGGTCGCCTGCATAGCCTGCGAGCGAAACTTGGCAATGTTTTCGAAAGTTCCTTTTTCATGCGCGGCGTAGCCTTTGACGGTCTCGACCAGATTAGGGATGAGATCGTGGCGGCGCTTGAGTTGGACGTCGATATCGGACCAGGCCGAGTCGCAGCGCACGCGCAACTGCACCAGGCTGTTGTACATGCCAATCAGGACGACGGCGATGACAACGAGGATTACGAGAAAGATGATGCCGATCATTAGCGTCTCCTAGGGGAAGCTTTATCTCGAAGGCTTGGTCTCGAAATCATTGGGACGGTAGCACAGAGAGGTTGCTGGCGCAAACAAATCCTCCTTAAATTGCTCTATTGCTTTGGGCGGACGAACCTCCACGTATTAAATGTTGCGCGAGAAACTTCACAAGCGTGACGAAACCGTGGGCACCGTTGGAGCACAAACTACCGGGCTGCGCCCGGCGGACAGACGAGGGCGTCTGTCCCCCACATAAATTCCCCCATAGACACTGATGACGTTTGGGGTTGAAGACGCGGGTCGAGCTGCGGGAACCGGGTTACCGCTGCGGGGCGAAGTAGCCTTTGCGGGCGCGGACTTGAAGGTCTTTCTTGAGGGCAGAGATTTCGATGGAGCGATAACGGCCATCGGCGTCGAAGTCGGCGGGTTTGTAGGAGACGACGTACTGGCTGCGAAGTTCGTCTTCGATGGCGGCGAAGGAGTGAGTGATGTCCTTCATCTTGAAAGGAAAAAAGGCGCGGCCTCCGGTTGCTTCGGCAAGTTGTTCGAGAACTTTGTCGCCGCGAAGGATGAGACCGCTGTCATCGGTAGAGATGGCGTAAATAATCACTTCGGCGCGCTGCGCCATTTCGATGGCTTGCGCGCGAGAGAAATCGCTCTGGTTATCTTCGCCATCGCTCACGACTACGATCGCCTTCCGTGTGGGATGATCGGGACGGTCTTTCAGGAACTTATCTTTACAGGCGCGATAGATAGCATCGTAGAGCGCAGTGCCTCCACCATCCTGCAAGCGGTGGATGCCATCGGAGAGCAGTTGCACATTGTCGGTGAAATCCTGCGTAAGCTGGCTTTGTTTGTTGAAGCCGACTACGAAAGCTTTGTCGAAGCCAACGCGAACCGAGTGTTGGAGAAAGCTGATCGCGGCATTTTGCTCGAAATCAAAACGGCTGTGGACCGAACCGCTCACGTCGATGAGCAAGCCCATGTGCAGGGGCAGATCGGTTTCGCGGCGAAAGTTCAGAATGGATTGCGGAGGCTTATGATCGTCAAGGATCGTAAAATCGCCCTGATTCAGATCTCGAACAAACTTGCCATGCTTGTCGGTGGCGATGAACAGCACGTTCACTTCATCGACATGTTTGTGAATGGTGAGCATCCCACCAGCCTGAGGATCATCGGAGGGCGCGGGACTGGCATACGGGCTGGAGCCGGCAGCGCTGCTGGCGTAAGCATCGGCGTAGGGGTCCGACTGGGCAAGGACTGGTACCGCAAGAGCCAACGCGGCCACCAATGCCAGAAGGCGACTGGCGGATCGCGTGTAGTTCATGCCTGAAAAGTCCAAATTTTTCACTCCGCCCGGTCCCAAAATGTACTTCTGATTCATTAGATGCACGCCGATTGCCGAATGATGGGCGGCCTTCCGCCATGCTATCAATTGACTGTAGAGCGCGGTCGAACGAGGTGCCAAGTTACAAAAGGAGCACTCGTTTGGTCATACTTCGAGCCTCGTTATCGATTGTCGCTCATACTACCCAAAGTAACCCAATTTTTGCGATTTTGAGCTGTAGAAGACAACTCCCAGGAGGGAGAACGGTTTAAGATGGGGCCTCTGCAGAGTGGACGAGCCGTGATAAAGAGAACCATGGGACTACGGGGAGGAATGATTCTGATGAGATCAAAGATGAAAAACATTCGCAAGGTTGCCGCCTTCTTAGTTGCTTTATGGTTCTGCCCAGCGATGGCTTTCGCCGCCGCCGAAGCGGACCGGGTAAAGGAGGCGGGCGAAGTGATGAAAGAAATCCTGAACATTCCTGACGATATTCCCCAGGACTTGCTGGACAAGGCGGAATGCGTGGTGGTTCTTCCGTCGGTGAAGAAGGGCGCATTTGGTGTGGGAGGCAGCTATGGACGCGGGGTGATGTTGTGCCGGAGCGGGCAACACTATACGGGTCCGTGGGGAGCGCCGGCTCTGTACGCGCTGGAAGGCGTGAGCATCGGCTTCCAGTTGGGTGGCCAGGCGACCGATTTTGTTTTGCTGGTTATGAATCCCAAGGGCGCGCGTTCGCTATTAACCAGTAAAGTGAAGTTGGGTGCGGACGCTTCCGCCGCTGCAGGTCCGAAAGGGCGTACTGCCGAGAGCGCGACTGACGTAGTAATGAACGCGGAAATTCTTTCCTACTCCCGCAACAAGGGATTATTCGCAGGAATATCGCTGGAAGGCTCAACCCTACGCTCGGATGGGAATGCCAATGAAAAACTCTACGGGAAAAGGTTAAGCGCGAAGGAAATCATTCTGGAGCGGAAGGTGGGAGTTCCGAGTTCCGCCCGGCCGTTGGTATCTCTGCTGGATGCGAAGTCGCCAAAGAACAAATCGGATCCGAAGTCGCTGGAGTAGTTTGGCACTGGCGTGTGACTTTGGGTGGCGTGGTGTTTTCAGTACCGCGATAAGCTCTCCGTTTGCTTGAGGGCCTCAAGCGGCTTAGAGCTCGCCGCGACCGTAGCATTCTGTAGTCCCCTTTATGATTAGCAGGCACGACCCCGATAAACCTCCAGTTCGTTGCGCATGGGCGCGGAGCGAGCTGATGATTCGCTATCACGATAAAGAATGGGGCGTGCCCGTCCACGATGACGGCTCGCTCTTTGAGTTCCTGGTTCTGGAAGGCGCACAGGCGGGCCTGAGTTGGGAGACCATTCTCAACAAGCGAGAAAACTACCGCGTGGCCTTCGACGGATTCGATGTGAAGAATGTTGCACGCTATGACCGGCGAAAAATCGCGCAACTGCTGAAAGACCCGGGCATCGTGCGCAACCGCTTGAAGATCGCATCGGCGGTGCGCAATGCCCAGGCGTTGCTAAGAGTGCAGGGCGAATTCGGCAGCTTCGACAGCTTCGTGTGGCAGTTCGTGGATGGACAGCCGCGAGTGAATTCATGGAAAGCGCGGCAGCGAATTCCGGCGAGCACTGATGAATCTGATGCCATGAGCAAAGAGCTGAAGAAGCGCGGCTTCAATTTCGTTGGATCAACCATCTGCTACGCGTTCATGCAGGCCGTCGGCATGGTGAACGACCACGTCATCGAGTGCTTCCGGTACAAGCTGAAGCAGACCACGACGTCCGTCGATTGAATTCACTTGGGCTCGGGCGAAGGCAGATTGGCTTTCGATGGAGTACTCGCGGGGGGTGGCACTTTCTGCGCATTCTTGTCGTTAAGGTCGAGGCCAAAGGTGGGGTGCTCGTAGGTCCCGGCTATTCGTATGGGAACAATTTCTCCCTTGCGCTTCTTCTTGAAAAACGGTTCCATCACTTTGAGCAAGAATGCCTTGGTGCCACTGCTGGTATTTGAGATCTTGGTATCCACTTGCATCTGGCCGCGCAAATCAATCTTGTGATCGATCAGATCATAAGTTCCATGCAGGCGGGCGGTAGCACCCGGAACTCCGAATGAGAGATCGGAGAATCGTGCCATACCACCGAGAAGATTGACCTGTCCGTTCAGATCGGTGAGCACGGTTTCGGGATCGGAGAGGTCTTTATCCTTATCTTTATCTTTATCGTCTTTAGTTTTAGCATCATCTTTGTCTTTATTTTTTTCGCCTCGCGCGCCGGCGCTTAACTTATCGACGTCCTCTTGAGTCGATGGTTTAGAGAACATTCCTCCCGTAATTCCAAAACTGCCGTGCAACTTAACTTTTCTTAGAAACCCTTCTGGACCGGGAGGGATCTCGGCCCGCGCCTGCAACGTGACACTGCCGGACATAGGCGCGCGGGTTGCCTTCACGAACAGAAGCAAAACATCCTGAATGCGCGCGTTCCTTGTCCGCAGGTCGATCAGCGCGGTTTTCCCCTTGCCTCCGGGGGTTGAGGCGATGCTTCCCTGCGCGACGACGTGAGTTTTCCAGAAGTTGGCATCTACCTGCTTAAGGAAAGTATCCCCGCGGGTGGCGTCGACGTAGGCGCTGAATTGTGTAGTCAGGCGAACCGCGTGGCCACTGGACTTTACTTCGAAATCCGGAGTGTCGGTGGTCCCTGAGATGTCGACGTGAGCCAGTTTGCCTCCAAACTTCCCCGTCGACGAAAGCTTGCCGGCGATGCCCCCGTATACGCTTAGATCGGCCTGCTCAAATTTGTAATCACCGGAAATTGGAGTTTCGCCCGCAGCGGTCCGGTTCCATAAGCCGAACTTTCCCTGGGCGGTGACTTCGCCGGGCGGCTTAGGATTGTGGACGTTCACGTGGTAAGTCAGAGGACCTTTCCATCCCACGTCCCGCAGCAATGCTTCATGAATGTCGAACCGCAGAGGCTTTTTGCCTGGATCACTTGAACCGAACTCAACGGCCGAGCCGTTGGCAACGATTTCTGCGATGGTGATTTTTGACGGGGTGGTGTGGAACTTTGAATGGGTGTCGAAGGGTGGGATGGAAACCACCATGCCCTCAGCGATAATTCGACTGACCCTCTGCGAGAGAAGGCCGCCGTAGCTGCCTTGAATGGTCAACTTCTGGATGGTGATGAGAGGCTTCGTCTCGCCGGGCTCGTGGTGAAAAACCAATCCTTCCAGAATGCAGCCCGGAGACGGGAAAAAAGTCTCGCGAAACGCACGGAATTGTACCTGGCTGTCACTGGCATCTTGCAGATTCTGCAGGACGGGAGCTTGCGCGAAGGGCCATTTGCGGCTCAACAGCAGGGCGAACGCGCAGAGGGCTGCGACCGCCACGATCACCGCCAGGATAGCGATCTTTGCTAGACGTCTTCGTCGTCCCGACCGCGTCTGGACCGTGTTGGCGGGCGTAACGATGGCAAGAGGCATGATGCTCTTGGAGGCCAAAGCAAGTGTCGAGGTTGCTGTCGAAAACTGGCAGACCAGAGGATAAAGGGTTCGTCATCGATTTGCCAATGTTAGATGTGGCCACGGTTGCGAAGCCTCAGAGCGTCAATTAAGCTAGTCTTCTGTTCTGATGACACCCGAGCCGGGATGGCGGAACTGGCAGACGCAGCGGATGAAAGCCTGCTGTTTCTGAGCGTTCTCACGCTGGGGGAAGTTCGAAAAGGCATCGCAGGGCTACCGCAGAGCCGACGGTGCACGCGTCTGGAGTCCTGGTTGGAACTGGAGCTACGAAGCCGCTTCGCTGGGAGGATTCGTCCCCTTGACGGCGCGGTCGCCGACGGCTGGGGACTGGTCGCCGCCGAGGCCAAGCCCAAGGGCAGCTCCTTGTCGGCCATCGATGGTTTGCTGGTGGCCACGACTCTTCAGCACAACCTCACCATTGTTTCCCGCAACGTCGCTGACTTCGGAAATACGCCAGCGCCGATTCTGAATCCCTGGGAAGCCTGAGTTTTGTACGGGATGTTTGCGCCATCCTTAATCTAAGCGTCTGGCGCTTGCGTGCAACGCCATTCGGCGCTAGGATTCGGCTGCTGTTGGGAGTGGAGATTCCACTCTCACCGTAGCGGAGGTGACCTATGAAACGCTCTTTCGGGTCGCTGGTGCCGGCTGTTGTTTTCTTGTCTCTTGTCTTTCTCACACTCACACTTGTTTTCCTTGCACCGCAGGCTTGCGCCCAGATGGATAAAATCGTGATCCCCGCAGGTACGCCGGAAGACCACGATCTGCAGACTATTTCGAACGAAGCCGACGCGGCGAAGAAGATGACCCGGTATCAGGATTTCGTGCAGAAGTATTCGGCGAATCCCGCGGCGGTGACTTACGGCGACTGGCAGATTTCGCAGGCCTACCAGGCGACGGGAGATTTCAACAAAGCGCTTGAATATGGAGAAAAGGCTTTGGCGGGGACGCCCCGCAATCTTGACATTCTGGTCTCGCAAGGCAGCATCGCGCAGCAGGCCAAGAACAATTCCAAGTTGATGGAATATGTTGCCAAGGGCGGGATGGTTTGCGGATCCATTGAAAAGCAACCCAAGCCCGATGGCATGAGCGATGACGATTTCAAGAGACAAGTAGCGGAAGACAAAAGTGCGGCGCAGAACAGCTGCGATTTTCTGGAGTCGGCCGGCTTCAACGTGATCGCCAGCGACAACGACCCCAAGAGCCGAATGGAATTTATAGAGGCGTACTCGGTCGCATTCCCCGCTTCGAAGTTTCAGGAGCAGGTTTCTAGCTATGCAATGTATACGCTGGGTCCGGGTCAGTTGAACGATCAAGTGCGATTGTTGGCTTATGGAGAAAAAACGCTGGCGGCGAATCCGAGTTCCCTTCCCGCCTTGCTGCTGATGGCTGGAGCTTACATTGACGATGCCAAGGCCGGCAGCGTCGCCAAGGCGATCGTCTATTCGCAGAAAGCCATTTCGGTGGCCAATGCGGAGGCGGCGGATGCGGACAAGTCGCGCAAACTTTCGGCGGGAGTGGCGCACTCGATTGTGGGCTACGGATACATTAAGCAGGATAAGACGGCGGCGGCGATTCCGGAGTTGAAGTCGGCGGCGGCGCTGTTGAGGGGACAGGACGATCAGCAATACTCGGTCACGCTATACCGGCTGGGGTTTGCTTATGCGAAGCTCAACAAAGTTGATGAGGCGCGCGATGTTCTGAGCGAGGCAGTGAAGGTTCCGGGGCCAGCACAGAGTATGTCGCAGGATTTATTGGCGAAGGTGAATGCGGCGAGAGCAAAGGGGAAGTAAGGACCGGAAAGCGGCCCGCAATGAGCTAGCCGTTTGTAGTCGAGCTTTGAAAGTTGACAGCGGAGAGGCAAGGTTCGGAAACAATCCCTGCGATGCACGCGGCTCCGTGGGTTCCATTCGCTTATCCGATTCACAGGCGATCTGCATGAGGCATTGTTAGAAGGTCGCAGCCCCCTGCGCAATCCAGAGTGGAGCTCCGCTCGGGGACGAGAGCTGCCCGTAGAACGCCTTGCCGCCATCCGGGATGATGAGGAGCGGCACCGAAACCGTCAATGCAGGCGCGCCAGCGGGAAAGTTCAATGTTTGGTTCGTGGACGCGTAGTCCACGCCGGATAGCGCGGAGCCATCAGCGGTCGCAAAATTCACTGATACAGGAGTTTTCGAGGAAGGGTGTAGCGCGACTGTGAAGATCGCCGTGGAAGTGCTGCTGTCAATTACGGCATCGCTTACGGAGATCTGGCGCATCGGCGCATTAATCCGGATTGAGGCGAACAGCGCCGGAGTTGCTCCTTCACAATGCTGCTCCGCATCAGCTGAAAAGTGCTCAACGGCGCCTGAACTCCCGAATACGATCTGATTCACGACGAAGTTGCCGGTTATCGTGTCGCAACCGCGACCCGCTCCATAGATCGACAGCCCTGGGAATCCCGGTGCCTGGAACGGGTAGCTCTGTGCGTTGTCATAGGTGCCGGCCGTAAGGAGCGCATTGTTGGGTGCTGCGAAGTCCAGGCCCCAAGGATCAAGTCCCTCCAGCGTCAAGCTAACACCATTGTCGTAGTTAGCAGCGGCAGTGAAAATCGCATCGTCGACTGTGAGGAGATACATTGCGCCTTGACCGATATAATCGCCCGACTGGCTGCTCATGGCGAGCACCGTCATGTTCGCATTGGGATCCAAGATTTGCACATTGGCCGCAGCAGTGCCTGGCGGCGCTCCGCTTGCGGCAGACAACTTCAGGCTGAAGGTAGGGTTCCCGCGCCAGGTCTGGTCTCCAATGATCGGAATCGTGATAGTTTGCCAAGTCGTTCCCGGTTCAAACTGAATTGTTCCGCTCGTACTCACGTAATCCTGACCCTCATGGGCCGTGCCGTCGACGGTCTGGAACTGAACCGTAACAGTCTGTGTGCTGGGCATGGAAAGCGAAACGATCGCGGTCCCTCCATTTGTGCCCACGTCGCCCTTCAGCATATCGGTCTTTGCGACTGAGATGCGTGGGATCGCCGGCGACGTGGAGTTGTAGCGGATGGAGCCGTAGAGCGCGGGCGCAGCTCCCTCGCAATGTTGTTCGCGAAGTCGACGGCCAGGCGCTCGACCACTCCGCCGGAAGAGATGGCTATATCCGACACAAAGAATCGTCCAGTGTTTGTGTTGCAGCCGCGTCCATCCCCACCAACTGACAGGCCGGGCTTGGTGTAGCGAAATCGCTGGGCGTATTCGTAGATCCCTTTGACCAGAGTCTTGCCGACTGGGGGCTCAAATAATCCGTCCCAGGTTTGGCTGTAGTCGGGGGTATAGAAGGAGAACTCGATGACCCCGTTAATCGCCCGAAGAACAAATGTGCCGTCGGAGGGAGTGAAGCTCGCCTGGATTCCCTTTCCCACGTAGTCGCCGGGCTGGCTGTTGAGAGACAAGAATGTCTGAGGCGTGGATGCAAAGGCGAACGGTGCACACAGAAGGAAGGACAAAATCAGCTTGGTTAGAATTCTCGGCACAGATCCTCCACTTTGGGCATGGTTGCGCGCAATTATGCGGGGCGGAATCGATTGCTGATGGTTAAACTGACTAGGCGCGCGGGGGTCTACACCAGAAGTCGCAGCAATTTTGCCTGACAAAACCTCTTTTGTCGAGGGTTAATAAGGCTGAACTCGTTGGTAAGCGCCCCCCCCAGTAATCGGGAAGGCTAACGGTTTCGGAGAGTCACGATCTCGCTCAAATTCAGCAGATTCTCATCTGCTGTGACTAGTGTCAGATCG
>Ga0185299_10000999_pt1 | contig 63820 bp, 46 predicted proteins | sample PaiPotPPA55metaG_FD_128002 | JGI IMG/M metagenome (GOLD analysis project Ga0185299, IMG submission 128002) | Iron sulfur acid spring bacterial and archeal communities from Banff, Canada, to study Microbial Dark Matter (Phase II) - Paint Pots PPA... ... | reverse complement strand
AATAGAGTACGCATGGGGGTGACCTCCTGTCGATGACGAGTGTTTTTCACAATCCCGTCATTCCAGCTGTTCACCCCTCAACTGTCCAGCTGCGCATTCCCAAAAATGATGGTTTTGAGACAATCCCGCAAACTCAATTTTTTTCTTTCCGTAAGTCACGCTCGGCCAAGTGGTTATCTGAAGAAGTGAGTTTGCCAACCGTGGCAAACTCAGTTGGCAAACTGGCAATCTCATTTCACCCGTTGGGAAAATTCTTCCGCAACGGTTAAGCAGAGTCCCCCAGGCTTTTCCTTCATCTTGCACCAACCCGGTCACTTGCCTACAATCCCGCCTCCTTTCGGGAACAAGGCATGGAGGCTGGCGACGCGATGGGACCTGAACCGCAAGCGACAAACCACCTAAGAGAGTCGGGGTTCGTTCCACGTCTGCTCGCTGGCCTGATTGGCGGCGTCTGCCGTTTCCCCCGGTTGGTTCTTGCCGCCTCCTTGGTGCTGGCCGCGGTTTCGCTCTATGCCTTTTGCCATTTTCTGGAATACCGGACGCAGCGAAGCGACCTGATGAGTCCCAATAAGGTCTACCAGGATCGCTGGCGCAAATACCTGGCGGAATTCGGTAGCGACGACGACATTGTCGTGGTCGTCCAGGGCTCCAGCCGCCAACAGATGCAACAGGCCCTTGAGGCATTGGCGGCCAAGGTGCAGCAGCAACCGGCCCTGTTCGATCGCCTGTTTTACAAGGTTGACCTGCGCTCCTTGCAAAATCGCGCCCTGCTCTACCTGCCCAAGGAGCAAATCCAGCAAATCCAGGGCAACCTGCGGAGCATGTCGCTGTTGTTGGAGGTGGGACCGCTCGCCTGGCAGTCGCTCAATCTCTATCGGTTGCTGCACGAGGCGCGGGACCGGGCCGCCAAGCTGACCCCGGGCAAACCGCTCACGGTCGCCGACGAGCAATTCCTGACGCAACTGCTGAACCTGAGCAAATCCGCCACGGCGACGCTCGTCGATCCCGCCCAGTACCACAATCCGTGGCACAGCCTGTTGCCGCAAGTGCCCCAGCAACAAAACCTCATTGCCGAACCCCAGTACTTCTTCAGCGGCGACGGCACGCTCGCCTTCCTGCTCACGCGGCCCGTGCAAGAGGCCGGCTCATTCACGGCGGCGAAACGAAGCGTTACTGCCCTGCGCGCGATCGTCTCGGAGGTCCGTAGCACCTTTCCGGATCTGCGCCTTGGCTTGACGGGATTGCCGGTGCTCGAATCCGACGAGATGGCTGCCGCCCAGAACGACACCCAGCTTGCCTCCTGGCTCGCCATTGCCGGCGTGACCTTGCTTTTCATCGTCGTCTATCGGGGCATTGCCTATCCCTTGCTCACGGTCGGGACCTTGCTGATCGGCACGGCCTGGTCGATGGGCTGGATGACGCTGACGGTGGGACATCTCAATATCCTCTCGGCCACGTTCGCCGTGATGCTGATCGGCGTGGGGGATTATGGCGTGCTCTGGGTGATGCGTTATGAGCAAGCCAGGCGGCTCGGCTGCGACGTGCGCAGCGCTCTTCTGCACACGACCACGCATGTGGCCGTCGGCAACCTGACCGCGGCCACGACCCTGGCCCTGGCCTTCTTTATGGCCATGTTCGCGGATTTTCAAGCCGTGAAGGAGCTCGGCTGGATTGCCGGCTGCGGCGTGCTGTTGTGCGCCCTGGCCTGCTTCACCGTGCTGCCCGCGCTGCTCATGCTTTTCGACCACCGCCAGAAGCCGGTGCCGGCAACCATTCCGCTTTCGACTGAGGCGGGCTGGCTGCCGCGCCTTTCCAGCCAGCCGCGCTGGATTGTCGGCGCCGGCCTTGGCCTGACAGCCGTGGCCGCGCTATTGGCCTGCCGGCTTGGTTATGACCACAACCTGCTTCACCTGCAGGCACGCGATCTCGATGCGGTGAAATGGGAGTTGACGCTGATTGAGCACATGGCCGGCGCCAGTTGGCACGCCCTCAGCATCGCCCCCACGCCAGAAAAGGCTTTGGAGCTCAAGGAGCGCTTCGAGAAGCTCCCCGAGGTCAGCCGGGTTGTGGAAGTGGCGTCGCTGGTGCCGCCCGATCAGAGCGATAAGATTGAGGTGCTCGGCGATATTCGCCACCGCCTCCGCCATCTGCCCGAGCGGGGCGCGCGTATCCCCCACCCCCGGCCGAGCAATCGCGAGGTCCGGACGGAACTGGCGTGCCTGACCGGTCAACTGCAACCGCTCGCCGACGCCAGTAACCATCCGTTGCTGCAAGAGCTGCGGCGCGGCTTGCAAGGCTTGCAAGATCAGCTCGGCGACATGCCCAGCGCGGAGGTTTCGGACGAGCGCCTCCAGGAGTTCGAGGAGCGCCTCTCCGGGGACCTGGCTGAAGACCTGCATCGCCTGCGGAATGTGTCCACGCCCGCGCCCATCGCCCTGGAAGATTTACCCGCGGACTTTCGGGCACGTTATGTGAGCCCGAGCGGCAAATGGCTCCTGGAGATTTTCGCCAAGGACTGTCTCTGGGATTTCGCGCCGCTCGAAGACTTTACGCGCCGGATCCAAGGTGTCGATGACGAAGCCACCGGCAAGCCGTTTACCACGGTCGAGGGACTCCGGGCGATGAAAAACGGTTTCCAATGGGCAGGTTTCTACGCCCTTATCGTGATCGTCATCGTCCTGTTTGCCGATTTCCGCGGCCTGTACAACACGCTGATCGCCTTGACCCCGCTGGTCATGGGGATAGTTCTGTCGCTGGGGATCATGGCGCTATGCGGTCTGTCGCTCAACCCCGCGAACATGATTGCTTTGCCGCTGATCCTCGGCGTCGGCGTTGACAATGGCGTGCACATCTTGCACGACTACCTGCTGCGCCGGGCCGACGGTAAGTCCACCATCAGTTATCCCATCGGCCGCGGCGTGCTCGTCAAGGCGCTGACGACAATGATCGGCTTCGGCACCCTGATGATTTCCAGCGAACGCGGCCTGGCCAGCCTCGGCTTCATTCTCACGCTCGGCGTGGGCTGCTGCATGCTGACCGCCTTGGTGTTTCTGCCCGCCGTTCTGAAAGTACTCGGCACATCGACCCCGCAGGACGAAGGGACCATCCTCGAACTCCCAGGGAAGCGTGTAGCGGGTTAAGCTTTCGGAATCTCCAAACGCCATCCACGCCATTTCCAAACCCTGGCCGTCACGCCACGGCTCATTCTTACCCTCGTTTTGCGTGAAACCGGACAAGCAAAGGCGTCTTGGGAATGTATATACAGCCGCTTGGTTGACCGCGACTGGCTTAGGATGGACAATACCACCAAGCCCCCGCACCAGCCTCCGGGAGTCTCACACCCATGCACCTGCTCTGCCCGCACTGCCACAACGCTATCGAATTGATCCACCTCGCATCGAAGGATGAGATTTCCTGCCCTTCCTGCGGGTCCAGCTTTCGACTCGACCGGGGGGAAACGACGCGGGCGTCGCAGCGCGAAGAGCCGCGCACGCTGGGTAAGTTTGAGTTGCGGGAAAAGGTCGGCATCGGCGCTTTCGGCTCGGTCTACAAGGCCTGGGATACGGAGCTGGAACGCATTGTCGCGGTCAAGGTTCCGCGCGCCGGCAATGTCGCCGGCAACGATGAGCTGAACCGTTTCCTGCGCGAGGCCCGCAGCGTGGCGCAGCTTCGCCATCCCGGCATTGTGCCCGTCTACGAAGTAGGCCAGGCCGAGGGGATGCCCTACCTGGTCAGTGATTTTGTCAAAGGCATCACCCTCGAGGACGCGCTGACCGGCCGCGAATTCAGCTTCAAGGAATCGGCACAGCTTATCGCGGATGTCGCGGAATCCTTGCAGGTCGCACACCGCGAAGGAGTCATCCACCGCGACGTCAAGCCGTCCAACATCATGCTGGCGGACAACGGCAAGCCGCAGCTCATGGACTTCGGCCTGGCCAAGCGCGACGCCGGCGAAATCACCATGACCGTCGAAGGCCAGGTGCTCGGCACGCCGGCTTACATGAGCCCGGAGCAGGCGCGTGGCGAAGCGCATGCGGTTGACGGCCGTGGCGATGTGTACAGCCTGGGCGTGATTCTGTATCGCCTGCTGGCCGGGGAATTACCGTTCCGTGGCAACACGCGCATGCTCTTGCACCAGGTCCTGCACGATGAGCCCAAGGCCCCGCGCAGCCTCAATGACAAGATCCCCCGCGACCTGAACACCATCTGTCTCAAGGCCATGGCCAAGGAGCCTTCGCGCCGTTACCAGGACGCGACGCAACTCGCCGAGGACCTGCACCGTTTTCTCAAAGGGGAGCCGATCCTGGCGAGACCGGTCGGACGGCTCGAAAAGACCTGGCGCTGGGCTCGTCGCAATCCAGGCGTTGCCTTTCTGGCAGCGCTGGCCGCTCTGCTTTTTGTCGCGACGCTTGCCGCCGTGAGCGCCGGTCTGTGGAACGTTTCGATCGCCAGGAAAGACGCCGAGACGCAACGCGATGTGGCCGTGCAGCGCGAGCAGGAGGCCGCCGGGCTGCGAAACACTGAGGTCAACGCCCGTGCACAAGCAGAGCTGCGTGAAAGCGAATCGCGCGCAAACCTCCGCCAGTCCCTCGGCTATCACGCTCAGGCGCTGCGCCAATCGTTCCAACCCGGACGGCGCGCCCTGGCCCTGGCTGCCCTTACCCGTCTGGCAGCCATGCAAAAAGATTCCCAAACCAGAGATGAGTTCATTCGCTGCCTTGACTTGCCCGACCTGGAGCCTGACATGGCGATGGAACCCGCACCCGCCCGATCCCTGGCCGGCACGGACGAGATTCTGAGGCTCCGCCAGGTTCTCCGCCAGATTGAAGGAGCGGCGAACGCGGCAGACGGATCTCAGCAGGCAAAATCAGCTCAAATACCGGCAGCGCAGCCGCACGCGAAATTCAAGGAGTCGCCCAGTCGCCCAATCATTTCCGACAAAAGCAAAGACGGCCGGCTTATGGCGCTGGCCGGCGAATTCGGCAGCATCACCGTATATTCTCTTTCCCCACCGACCGGTAACGTCGCCGGCAAGCCGAGGCCAAGAGAGATTGCTTCCTTCGGCGCACATCTTGGGCTTGGACTCGGGGGCACATTGGCCATGCGTTTCTCTCTCGACGGTCGCTGGCTGGCCACGGTCGGAGAAGACGGTTGGCTCAGGCTCTGGGAAGCAAAAACCGGCCTGTTGGTCGTGCAGTCGCGCCAGGGCGGAATCTCCATTGATAGAAACGATCTCGTTGCCAATCGCAGCGCCGGCTTGCAATGGTCGGAATCCGGGTCTGAGCTGGTATGCAACCTGGATCAAAAGTCCACCCACTGGCGTTTCCAGCGGCCACTGGTGCGTGAATATCGAACCAACGACACAGACGATTTGCTGGTAGGTCCGCCGTCTTTGGCATTTAGTCCTGATGAACGTTCGCTGGCCTGCGCCACCACGGATCTGACGCTGGTCGATCTCCAGAATCCGGATCTGAAACAACCCTTGCTGAAGGACGGCACGCTGGCAAACGACCTGGCTTTTGCGCCGGGCTCCGACCGTCTGTGGAAAGAGGCGCCAAGCCATGAGTCGATCTGGCACTTGCCGGACCCGCAAGGCATGCCTTCACCGCCAGGCGCCCAGGCCCGATACATTGAAAGCATTGCTTTTAACCCCGAGGGACAACGTCTGGCAAGCGGGACCGAAAAGGGGCTTGGGCCCAAAGTGTGGAACCTGGATACGGGGCGTATTCTTCTCAACCTGGCGGAGAAAGAGGACCAAACCGAAAAATTTGGCCGCGGACTGAAAAGCTCCTGGTTAAGCCGCGACGGGGCTTACCTGGCAAGTTATCGCATCCAGGGCGCCGGCGGCCTGTTGCGCGTGTTTCATCTGGCGGACGGCTCCGCTCTGTGTTCCGTCAAGCTGCAAGGGATTCCGCGATTTTGCGCGCTTTCGGAACGGGCGCGCTTTGTCGCCGTGAGTGATGCCCGTCAGATTCTCGTCTTTGATGCGCGAACCGGTCGGCAGACGGCGAGCCTCGCGGGCCATGACGGCCTGGTCACGGGCCTGGCATTCGACGGCGCCGGCCGCATGCTCGCCTCGGCCTGTCTTTCCGACGGCACGATCGCCCTTTGGGATCCCGCCGGCGGCACGCGTCTCGCGACCCTTCAAGCGGGGCATGGCGCCATGGTCAGCGTGTGTTTAAGCTCGACGGGGCGATGGCTCGCGATTGGCGACATCTCCGGGCAGGTCCGCCTGTGGGATCTCGGGCAAGTGAGGACGAATCTCAAAGAAGCCGGGTTGGATTGGCCGGGACCGCCCATTCCCGTCACTCCGAAGCCGGCGCGAGGGACAGCGGCGGCCTTCATGGCTGAAGCGCGCCGCCTGCATTTGTTCCAGAATTACGCCGGGGCCGTGGAAGCGTACAGCAAATCCTTGAACCTGGATGACAAAGAGGCGGCAGCCTACCGGGACCGGGGAGAAGCCCGCTTTCAATTGCAACGCTACGCCGAAGCGCTGGCCGACTTTGACAGGGCCAGGGAAATGGCTCCGGAGTTGCCTTACAGCGCGAATTTCGTGAAAGCCTTGCAAGCCCGTGCCCTGAACTACGCCGCGCTGGGACAGTGGAAGAACGCAGAGACAGACCTTTTGAGAGCCATCAAGAACGGCGCAGAAAAGCCATTCACACCCCGGGAACGGGCGGTGCTGCGGCTGGCCGCCGGGGATGTTCCTGCTTACCGCAAACTCTGCGATTCCCTCATGATCAGCCTCATGGGTAAGGAAAAGCCCGTCACTACCAATCCGATTGTCTGGACATCCCTTCTGGCGCCGCACACGTTTCCCGATTACAACCGCCTGCAGGAGCTGGCGGAAGACGGCGCCGACAACGAGCCCCGCAACTGGATATACCAGAATACCCTCGGAGCTGTGCTTTGCCGCGCCGGCCAGCATGACACTGCGGTTGAGCGTCTCCTCCGCTCGGTACAGGTTGGGGGCAACCAGGGACAGCCGCGCGACTGGCTCTTCCTGACCATTGCCTACCATCATCTGGGACACGCAGACGATGCGCGAAAATGGCTGGACAAGGCAAACCGGTGGTTTCAAGAAAGCGCGAAAGCAGACCAGGCCGCGAAAACGACATTCATCGAACGCTTGGAATTGCTGTTGCTGCGCCGCGAAGCGCAAACGCTGCTCCCGGCCGGCAAACCCGGCACAGGAAAGTGAACAAACGCAGCAGTAGGACGGATTGCCAATCCGTCCTCTATATCCGGACGGATTGGCAATCCGTCCTCTATATCCGGACGGATTGCCAATCCGTCCTACACTTCCGCTATTAACTCTCCCGTCACGCTCGACTAAAAGTCAGGGACACGAATGCACCGAACCCGATCAGCGGAAAGGACCCTGTCATGCCAGGCGCGTGGAGATGCTTTCGACTTCGGCTCCTAACTGTTCTGTGCTTCATCATCGCCGCCTCGCCGGCGCTCATGGCATCGCCGGGAGCCGCCCCATCGACCCAGGACAAAAGTTCATTCATCGTTCACGAATGGGGCACCTTCCTCTCCGTTCAAGGTTCCGACGGCGTGACGCTGGGCGGCATGGTGGACAACGACGAGGCGTTGCCGCCGTTCGTCGAGTCGCGCAGCATCGCCAACTGGAACCGCTCCATGCTGCGGATCAAAGGCGAAACCCCGGTCACTTACTTCTACACCGACCGGCCGCGCGTCGTGCAAGTGAAAGTGGATATGCCCGAGGGCCTGCTGACGCATTGGTACCCGAATGTTTGCCGGTTTGGTCCATCGCCCATGCAACGGACCACGGCCGCGCCGCGCAACAGCTTCCTGGATTGGTGCAATGTCACGCTGCTGCCTTCAGCGCCGATGCAATCGAAAGACGGCTTGGAATTGCAGAGAGAAATCATCGTCACCAGGAATGGCCAGGCTCTCATTGGCTATGTCCTGTCCGAGACAGCCAGGACGCTCGAACTCATCCAGGAGGGGCGGAGCCGAGCACAAACGATTCAGAAGAAGGACATCGACGAACGAGCCATCTCCAAGAAGAAGATCGCCTCTCCCGGCTCTCTGTTGCCGGTCAGCACGGAGCAAACCTGGCGCTATGTGCGCGACACCGATTCCGCATTTGTGCGGGTCGAGAATTTCAATGCCCGGGGCGAGCCGGTGGCCCAGTTCGAGAAGTTTCTCTTCTATCGCGGCGTGGGCACTTTCCCGATGCCTCTCGATATCCGCTCCGCGGAATACCAGGACGTTGGTCTCCGCCTGAACCTGTGCAACAGGGACGAGCACTCTTTGCGGGGCATCTTTGTCCTTCGGATCGAGCAGGGCAATATTCAGTTTGCCGGGCTGGATCCCCTGGCCGGCAAATCAAGGGAAGAGGTTACGCTGAATGCCCGCTTCACATCGCCGCTGCCCCTGGACGAAGGTGTGCCGCACATCAAGAACCTCGTTGTTTCGGCCCTGGTCAACGCCGGCCTCTATGCCAAGGAAGCCCAGGCCATGGTCAATACCTGGGAGCGCAGCTATTTCCGGACGGACGGCTTACGCGTGCTCTACCTGGTGCCGCGGGAGCGCGTCGACGCCGTGTTGCCGATCCATATCAAGCCGGCGCCGGAAAAGCTGGTGCGCGTCATGGTCGGGCGGATTGAAGTGCTGACTCCCACGCGCGAGCGGCAAATTGAGAAATTTGTCGCCGACCTTGGAGCGACCGATTTCAGAATTCGGGAAGCCGCCAGCTCCGGCCTGGCCAGGCTGGGTCGTCTCGGCGAACCGGCCTTGCGGCGCGTGCTGGTCACCACGCCCGATCCCGAGGTCCGTTCACGGGCTCAGACGCTTATCTCGAAGATAGCTGCTCCCCAGTAACGTAGACGTCATTGGTCTTCAGATGTGCCGGCAGACGCTCTCCGGTCCGCATCGCGCGAGATCGGCAGGGGTTGCCTGGACTGGAAGCTCTTGAGGTTCTCGTCGACCTGGTGCGTCAGAGCTGATTCATCACCGCAACCGCCGCGTGCGAGACATTCCCGGTTCGCGGACGCATCCGAATCGGCATTGGCGCGAAGGTCAGGCTGTGGGAATTCTGCCTTGCTCACAGGCCGTCCGCGCGGGCGTTTGGGCTCGATATTCACACGAAGGGGATACTGCTCCTCCAGGCTGTTGCCGATCACGTTGGACAGCGAAAAGCTGTACACGACAACCCCCGATACCGCCAGGCAGGCAAAATTCAGCAGACAGGATCCGGTCCGCGGACGGTACAGGGAGATGAGGATCACGGAAAAAACCGCAATGGACATGGCCAGGATTTTGAAGAACGCCAGGCCGCTCCAGCCGAACCGCGTCAGCCATTCGTTGGCAATAGGATTGCTTTCGTACACGTAGCCGCCGCCTGAGCGCACGACTTTATAGGTCAGGGCCAAATCAAGCAGGCTCAGAGTTGCGAATAGTAGCAGCCGTCGGGGATGTAACATGCTGATGCTCATGGCTTCATGACCGTCTGTCGGCATCCTTGGCTTGGTGGTTTGTCGCTATGCGGCTTATAGCTTATTCCTAGCTCATGAATTTGTGATTAGCAAATGGCATACCATGAACGGATTCTTGGCCAAAAATAACCGAATCCGCCGGCCGCAGCAATCCCAGATCACCAAGTACTTCGCCGGACCCGCGGATTCCTTGAGCAGCCAGCGACTTTCGTTCGACAAAGGGACAGGAACTTACCCGTGACGGGCAGTAAATTAACCTCATTTCCCTGGACCGTTGTCAGACTACGGTTTACTGTACTAGATGCGCTCCCGCAACCGTGAACCTCAACGCAGAAGCAGGCTGCCATGGCTTGTGACAGCAAGATTTACCATCTCCTTGGCTTCGCCGCTGTGCTGGTGGGGACATCCGGCGCAATCTTAGCGGCGGATCAGCAGGCCGCTGACAAAGGCCGTTCGCCGCGCCTGGATCCCTATGGCGACGCGCTTCCCGCGGGCGCGCTGGCCCGCCTGAGCACCGTACGCCTTCGGCACGATCATATTGTCCAGGCCCTGGCCTTTGCGCCGGATGGGAAGACGATGGCTTCGGGTGGCTTTGATTACACGGTCCGGATCTGGAACGTAGCGAGCGGGCAAGAGATTCGCCGCCTGGGCCAGATCCACGCGCGTTCGGGTGCTTATAGCGGCGCCCGGCTTATTCATTCCCTGGCCTATTCTCCAGACGGCAAAAAGCTGGCGGCCGCTCTGGATGACAACTCCGTCCATGTCTGGGAGGCGGAGACCGGCAAGGAGCTGTTCAAGCTCACCGCGCACCAGGGGCCGGTCCACCATGTCGTTTTCGCGCACGATGGCAAGCTGCTAGCTTCCGGAAGCGCGGATCAGACCATCAGGCTCTGGGACACCGGCACCGGCAAGCAGAGCCGGCAGCTTGCCGCCAATGAGCCCGTCGCCTCGCTCGCTTTTTCCAGCGACAGCAAGCTCCTGGCCGCCGGCACTTCTTATGGATCGGTGCGCATCTGGGAAACCGCCAAGGGACAGGAGCTGCGCAACATCGAAGGCCATAAGGGTGCTGTTAACTCGGTTGCCTTCGCGCCGGACGGCCGGACGCTCGCCTCCGCGGGCGTCGATAAGGCCATTCGCTTCTGGGATGTGCGCCTGTCGATGAACCCGCAGTACGCGCCCTATCTGCTCTCTGCGATTCCCTGGGGGAGACGACCGGGGTTTGTGCCGATCGTCCAGACCATTGAATACCTGCGTCTCAATCGCGACATCCGCGAGTTACAAGGACATACGGCGGAAGTGAAAGCCATCGCATTTTCGCACGACGGCAAGACCCTCGCGAGCGGGGGACTGGACCATACCGTACGGCTGTGGGATGCCGGCAGCGGCAAGGAGCTGCGCCGCTGCCAGGGTCATCTGGGCGAAGTCTACTCACTGGCTTTCGCCCCGGATCGGAAGACGCTGGCCTCCGGCGACAGCAAATGTACCCTTCGGCTCTGGGATTACGCCTCCGGGAAAGAAATCCTTCCCGTCGAGGGACATCAGGGCCATATCCGGAACATTGCCTTTTCGGACGACGCGCACACGCTGACCACGCGCGCCTCGGACATGACCATCCGTTCCTGGGATTACGCCACCGGCAAGGAACTGCATCGCTGCGCGGTGCTGCCGGAGGGTCAGACCGTGCTCGCGCAGAGTCCCGACGGCAAGACGGCGGCTTCAGCAGGCTCTGACGGCGCGGTCCATGTCTGGGATGTCGCCGCCGGCAAGGAGCTGCGTCACTTCGGCAAGATTCCCGCCGCCGTGTTGGCGATTGCTTTTTCGCCGGACGGCAAAACGCTCGCCACGGGTGGGGAGGATCACCTCGTCCGCCTTTGGGACATGGCCACCGGAAATGAGGTCGACCAGCTTCAGGGGCATGAGAGTGGTGTGTCGCTCCTGGTCTTTTCGGCAGACGGCAAGACCCTTGCCTCCGGCACCGCGGACGAGCTGGTATACCTCTGGGACCTGGCCACCGGCAAGGAGATCCGCCACCTTGGCGAGAATGGCGCCGATGTGGAGTGTGTCGCCTTTTCGCCCGAGGGGAAAATCCTGGCCGTGGGAAGCCGGGATGGCGTCGTGCGTCTCTGGGATCTGGCCACCGGTGAGATTGTACGGCAGTTCGAGGATAATCCCGGTTTTGTCATGTCGGTCGCCTATTCTGCGGACGGCAAGACGCTGGCCGCGGGAAGCTGGCTGACCGCGCGTCTGTTCGAAGTCGCCTCGGGCAAGGAGCGGGCGCGTTTCGACGGCCAGCAAGGAGACGTGACGTCGCTGGCGTTCTCCCCCGACGGCAAAGTCCTGGCAGCGGGCGCCGGCAGCACGGCTCTGCTCTGGGACGTCACCAGCCGCATGCACGACGAAAAGTTACAAACCGTGAGCCTGTCGGCCGGCGAGCTTGAAGCGCTCTGGAGCGACCTGTATAGCCAGGATGGCGCCCGCGCCTACCGCGCGGTCTGGACCCTGACGGCAGGCGCCAAGCAAAGCGTCCCGTTTCTGCAAAACAAGCTAAAGCCCGTGCCGCCGATCGATCCCGCCGAGCAAAAACGCATTGCCAGGCTGATCGTGGACCTGAACAGCGATGACTTTGACACACGCGAGAAAGCCAGCCAGGAACTGGTAAAGGCAGTCGAGATGGTGGAATCCGAGCTGCGCAAGGCCCTCGACGAGCAGCCGGCTCCGGAAATTCGCCAGCGCCTGGAACGCGTCCTGGAGAAGCTGCAGGACCCGGCTAAGGTCCGGGAGCGACTGCGCCTGGTGCGCGCCAACGAAGTCCTCGAGAAGATCGGCACCGAAGAGGCTCGCCTGGTCTTGAAAGCCATCGCGCATGGCGCGCCGGATGCCGCGCTCACCAAAGATTCCCGGGCGGCCCTGGAGCGCCTGGAAAAACGCGGGAGATCATAGGTCGGCGATCGATTGCAATAGCGAATGCTGCAAGCCTCTGACTATTTTCCCAGCAAATTCAGCACGGCCGTGCTCATCGTCAAAACGCCGGTCTTGATGCTGGGCTCCGGCACGGGGTAGAACAGGTCCGAATGCAGCGACGGCAGCGGCCGGGCGCCCGGCTTGCGTGACTGGGCGACGCGCTCCGGCGCGAAGGTGCCGAGAAAGTAGAGGAAGATCGGCGTCTTATCCTGCGCATAGCGCGAGAAATCCTCGCCGCCCATAACCGGCGGGCGTTCGTAGACCTTGTCGGGCCCGAGCACCTCTTTGAATGCCGCCACGGTTTTGCGCGTCAGTCCTGGATCGTTGAGCAAGGCCGGCGTGAACTCGGTGGGATCGATTTTCACATCCGGTTCGGGGGCGTTGGCGCCCTGGGCTGCGGCCCTGGCGATGCGTTCGATGGCATCGAGCGTATGCTTGCGCACGCTGTCCTTGGTGGTGCGCACGGTGATTTGCAGCTTCACCTCGTCGGGGATGATGTTGTGCTTGGTGCCACCGTGAATCGAGCCGACGGAAACCACGCAGGGGTCCGTCGGATTGGTCTCGCGGCTGACGATCGTTTGCAAGTCGAGGACGATGCGCGCGGCCAGGACGATGGGATCCACGGTCGTATGCGGCGCCGAGCCGTGGCCGCCGCGGCCCTTGACGGTGATATCGACGGAATCGACGTTGGCCAGCGCCAGCCCTTCGGTAAAGGTCACCGTGCCGTATTCGCTACGGGCGTCGCAATGCAGGGCCAGGCAATAGTCCGGTTTGGGAAAGCGCTTGTATAGGCCGTCCGCCAGCATCAGGCGCGCGCCGGTGCCGATCTCCTCGGCCGGCTGAGCGATGAAGACCAGGGTCCCTTGCCAACGGTCTTTCAAACTCGCCAGCACTCTGGCAGTGCCGACCCAGCAGGTCATGTGCATGTCATGGCCGCAGGCGTGCATGACGCCGACGTCGTTGCCGTTCTTGTCGCGCGCGCGGACCCTGCTGGAGTAAGGCAGATCGGTTTTCTCCACGACGGGCAGTGCATCCATGTCTGTGCGCACGAGCACGGTCGGCCCGGCGCCGTTTCGCAAGATCGCGACCAGGCCGTAGCCGCCCACGCGCGGCGTGACCTCAAAGCCCATCTCTTTTACCTCTTGAGCCAGTCTGGCCGACGTGTTCGCTTCCTGAAGAGAGAGTTCCGGGTGGGTGTGCAGATGCTTGTACAGCCCTTCCAGATGCACGTAGTTGTCGGCGATCCGCTGGTTGATCTCGCCTGCCCAGGCTTTCAGCTTTTCGGAGTCGGTGCCCTGCGGCTGTGCCGCAACGGGGTCGCCTTGAAGAAAGGCGCATACGGCCAGGGCCGCAAGAAGGACGAAATCGTTTCCGGAGCGACGGAAATATCTGTCGAGCATGGGTTCTTTCCCTTGGAGCATCTTCGGGCCTGCGCGCCGCATCGGCCGGAAGGGTGCCGCGAATTGACCAGAACTCCAATAATGAAAAGCACTTGCGATATCGCAGGCGCGCCGGCGAAACCCGCGTTCGCTACGGCTGCTGGCTGTATCGCTTTTCCCATAACGTACAGAGAAATCCTCTGGTCTGCACAGAAAATTCCTGGAATTTCCTTCTGAAAAATAGGGTGCAGGCGTATAATGCACATGAAGAGGCTGAGCCCCTCTTCGCGGTGGAGCGTTTACGATCCCGCTCAAGCATCTGCCCGCTCGTCCTTTCTCCGGCTGTTTGCGCTTCCGTCTCTCCCGTGAGGAGGCGTGTTCGAGAGCGGAGACCTTGCGGTACGAAGGGAGAAGTCCACCACCCCTGGCAGCCTGCCAGGGTTTGTTTGCGTTTGTACGGGTCCGGTCAGGCTCGCCGGGCCAGGTTTAATCCCCAATTACGGAAGGGGGCCAACATGGCAACCAAGCGTTTGACTTTGCAGCAACGTCGCGACATCTTCCGGGACCTGGTGGCAACCCAGGACCTGGGAACGGGCGTTCGCCGTTCTTATCAGATCGTTACCGAGCGTTTTGAAATCACCGACGCTCAGCTTCGGCAGATCGAAGACGAGGGCCTGGAAAAAGAATGGCCGCCTCTCAACGAGGCGATGCAGGAAGTTGGCTAGCTGCTCACCGGGCGGGCCTTCCCGCCTGGATCGAGCCGTCCCTATAGGGCGGCTGACATACGCGACGGAGCAGCCAGTGCAGGACCGCGAGCCCACGGCTCCGGCAACCTTAACTGGCTGCTCCGTTGCTCTTTTTGCTGGCTGAAAGATAGGCGAGTGAGTGGCGTGAATGGAGTCAAGGTCATTAGTCATTCGTCATTAGTCATTCGCAATACGAATGACTAATGACGAATGACCAATGACTCTTCACGGCTTTCTCATTTCCTTCTCATTCTTGGAAATCTTCTTGGGTAACGCGGTTGGCGGGATTACACTAATCCCTGACTCAGCCGGCAGGACGCCGCTTCTGCGTCTTGGAGTTCCACCCAGCCCCATGGATTGGCAAACCCTGGTCCTTGCAGCGAGGGTCTGTTCTGATGTCGCGCGATCATTCCCGCTTTCGCGGACTCGCCACCGGTCTGGCGTTGGCCGTTGGCCTGGGTCTGAGCCTCTGGTCCGTTCCTTCCCGCAGTGCGGCAAGGGGCGACGAGCCACAAGAAATTGCGGAACTGGAAAAACAAATCCAGGCCCTGAACAAGAAGCTTCAGGAGCTGAAGTCCGGCAACCACACGCCGTCACTGGCGACGCCTGAAGGAACGATCCCGGACGAATGGATCAAGGCGCTCACCTGGCGCTCGATCGGTCCGGCCAACATGGCGGGACGCATCACCGCGCTCTCCGTCTTCGAGGCCGATCCGACCACCTACTGGGTCGCGACGGCATCGGGCGGGCTGGTGAAGACCGTGAACAACGGCATCACCTTCGAGCATCAGTTCGATCATGAGGCCACTGTCTCCATCGGTGATGTTTGCGTGGCCCCTTCCAATCGCAATATCGTCTGGGTCGGCACGGGCGAAAACAACCCGCGCAACTCTGTCTCCTACGGCGACGGGGTTTACAAATCGGCCGACGGTGGCAAGACCTGGAAGAACATGGGGCTCAACAAGACCTTCCAGATCGGCAGCGTCAAGGTTCACCCAAAGAATCCCGACATCGTCTACGTCGGCGCCCTCGGCCGGCTCTACGGACCCAGCGAGGATCGCGGGCTATACAAGACCACCGACGGCGGCAAGACCTGGGAGAAAATCCTTTACATCGACGACCAGACCGGCATCATCGACATTCAGATGCACCCCACCGATCCGGAGACGTTGCTGGTGGCGACCTGGAACCGGATGCGCGATGAGTTCGACGATTTCCTCGGCGAACCCCCGCCGCCCGACGGCATTTTTGGTTATGACCCGGTTCGCAAATACGGCAAGGGCGGCGGCATTTTCAAGACCATCGACGGCGGCAAGACCTTCACGCGCCTGACCAAGGGCCTGCCCACCTTGGCCACGGGGCGTATCGGCCTGGATTACTACCGGAAAAATCCCAGCGTCGTTTTCGCCATCATTGATACGGAGAAGATCGGCACCGGCCTGCCGCCCTTGACCGTCAGTGTCGGCCTTCAAGGCGATGACAACGCAGCCGGCCTCAAGCTGGGCACCATCAGCCCGGACGGTCCTGCAGCGAAGGCGGGGCTGAAGTCCGGCGATGTGCTTGTATCGCTGGACGGTAAGCCTGTTCCGAGCACCAAGGCCCTCGACGAAGTGCTTCGGCCGCATCGCCCGGGCGACAAGGTCAAGGCCGTTTACCAGCGTGGGGAAGACAAGAAAGATACCGAGATCACCCTGGCAGCACGGCCCGGGCAGGGAGGCGGTCGTCAGGGACGCGGTGGCCGTGGCGGACAAGCTGCCGGTGGCCAGGCGGCACTCGGCGGCCAGGGCGGCGGCGCTCAAGCCGCTGGCGGTCAGGGTGGGCGAGGCGGGCCTGGCGGCGCCGGCTTCCTTAATCCCGGTTTCATGGGTGAGGATGCCGAGGGCGGCGTCATCGTCACCGACATCAACGAGCAGGGCCAGGCAGGCAAAGCAGGCTTGAAGGTCGATGATCTGGTGACCGCCATCGACGGCAAACCGATCGACCGGTTCTTCCAGACCATTGCCGGACTCGCGCAAACGCATCAAGCGGGCGACACCGTCAAGCTGTCCGTCATGCGCGGCACTGAAAAGCTGGAGATCAGCGTTCCTCTAGTCGCGGCCGGCGGTTTCGGGCGTGGCGGCGGGACAGGCCGTCTGCCTCCGGGCCACACGCCCCGTCCGTACGGCAGCCAGCTTGGCGGCCAGCGCGAAAACGTCCAGGACCAGCAGGGCCCCGACGCTAACCAGACAGGCGGCGTCTACAAATCCACCGACGGCGGCGAAACCTGGACCCGCGTCAACAGCCTCAATCCGCGCCCCATGTACTTCTCGCAGGTCCGCGTCGATCCGCTGGATGAGAAGATTGTCTACGTCCTCGGCGTGCAGATGTATCGCTCGAAGGACGGTGGCAAGACCTTCCAGGTAGAAGGCAACCGCGGCGTACACTCCGACCAGCACGCGCTCTGGATCGATCCGAAGGACGGCCGGCACATGATCGTCGGCTGCGACGGCGGTTTCTACCAGACCTACGACCGCGCCGAGCGCTGGGACCACTTGAACCATCTCGCGCTCGGCCAGTTCTATCACGTCGCGGTCGATCCGCGCCCGGTCTATCGCGCGCTCGGCGGGCTGCAGGACAATGGAAGCTGGGCGGGACCCACGCGCACGCTGCGCACCACCGGCCCGATCAATGAAGATTGGCTGAACATCGGCGGCGGTGACGGCTTCGTCTGCCGCGTCGATCCGCGCGATCCAGACCTTGTCTATTCCGAAAGCCAGGGAGGCGCCATCCAGCGCCGCAACCTGAAGACCGGCGAGCGGGCCATGCTCCGGCCGCGGCGGGTGCCGGGCAAGCCGGCTTACCGCTTCAACTGGAATACGCCGTTTATTCTCTCAAGCCATAACCCGAGCATTTTCTACTGCGCCGGCCAGTATGTGTTCCGTTCTGTGGAACGCGGCGATCATCTGCGGATCGTTTCGCCCGAAATTACGCGGACCAAGCATGGCAGCGCCACGGCACTGGCCGAATCACCCAAGAATTCCGAAGTGCTTTATGCCGGCACCGACGACGGCGCCTTGTGGGTGACGCGCGACGGCGGCGCCAAGTGGACGGAGATCAGCGCCAACGTCAAGCTGCCTGGCCCGCGCTGGGTGGCGACCATCGAGCCGTCCAATTACGTCGAAGGACGCGCTTACGTGGCGTTCGATGCCCATCGTTCCAATGACGATGAGCCGTATCTCTATGTCACGGAAGACTACGGCCAGACGTGGAAGTCCATCCGCGCCAACCTGCCCATGGGTTCGACGCGCGTTTGCCGGGAGGACATTGTGAATGCAAACGTCCTCTACGCCGGCACCGAGTTCGCCGCCTGGGTATCGGCGAACCGCGGCGCTTCCTGGACCAAGCTGAACAATAATTTGCCGACCGTGGCGGTGCATGAGATCGCTCAGCATCCGACCTCGGGCGAGATCGTGGCGGCAACCCACGGCCGCAGCCTGTGGGTGCTGGACATCACGCCGCTCAGGCAAACCAGCGCCGTGGTTCTCAAGGAGAAGGCGCATCTTTACCAGCCCAATACGGTGATCCGCTGGCGTCTGGAGCAGGGACGCGAAGGCATGTTCAGCGGCGCCGACCGCAAGTTCTATGGCCAGAACCCGCCGCCCGGAGCGCAGGTCTTCTATGCCCTGACCAAGAAGGCGGACGCGATCTCGCTCAAGGTGATGGACTACACCGGCAAGCTCATGACGGAATTGCAAGCCGCCCCCGAGCCCGGCCTGCACCAGGTTTCCTGGAATCTCGGCCAGGGCCGTGGCGGCCGTGGTCGCCGTGGCGGCGGCGCTGCTGCCGGGGCTGGGCAGCCTGCGGCCGCGCGCGCTGCGCAGCAACCACCCGCGCAGGCAGCAGCAAGCGAATCGGAAGTTGCGCAAATGCCGGCCTTTTCCGGCGGCGGCTTGGCCCAGCAGGCCAAGCCGGGCGTCTATCGGGTCGTGCTTACGGTGGACGGTACCGAGCACTCGCAATGGTTCCGCATCGAACCTGATCCGTCCGAGGTGGGAACAATCATTGCCACGGAACCGGAGGATAAATAAGCCGCGGTTCTCGTCGATGCACCGGGTGGACTGAGGCTGCCCGGTGGCCAAACATTCGGCTTGCCTACGACCGCGGTCAGTTAGTGATCGCGTCTCCCCCAACGGACCTGGATGCTGACGGTCGATTTCTGCGGACCTTGGTTGTTATGCTTACTGAGGAGCTTCATCTGCCTATTAAGCGTGGTGGAGCGACCACTCTGCAAAGCCGTCGCAAGTGCCGAGGAATCGAGGCCGACGAATGCTTCTGGATAGCCAATGCCCACCACATGGCTGGGCGGCGCCGTCTCGACCTGCGAACTGACCCGCCACCGGATCTCGCGATTGAAATTGACTTGACGAGCAGTTCCCTGGATCGCATGACAATTTATGCTGCTCTGCGCGTTCCCGAGGTCTGGCGATTGCAAGGAGATACACTTAGCTTTGACCTGCTCGGTCTGGACGGCAAGTACGGTTCTGTAGCCCACAGCCGGACATTTCCGCAAGTAACACCGGCCGACTTGTCCAGCTTTTTATTGGAAGGCCGGAAAGCAGGCGATGAAAACATCGTTATCAGGCAGTTTCGGGAATGGATTCGAAGATGGCGTGGAACAGTTGGCCATCCGTCCGCCACAACTAAACCGCTTCCAGGTACTTTCTGATGGCCTCTTCCAAAAGATCCCGGATGGGCTAGCCTCTTCCGCGAGTTCTCGCAACTTGCGTAGCGGCGACTTGCTCATGGGCACTTTGGGGCGGACTATCCAGGTTGCGTTGGTCGGGACGTTTGCCTTGGCTTGGGGTTAGACGCTCGTGCAGAATTTGAGCCAACCTCGCCATTCCAAAGGCTCCGCCACCTGCATCGGGAACTTGTCCGACAATTCTTGCTCCAAGTAACTGGGCAAACTTCTCAGCATTCTTTGTCATCCTTGTTCCTTTTCACAGGGAAACTCGACGATCACGAACGCAACTGCTCCCAGGTGGCACTAGCCAGCCTTTTTGCGTTTTTTCTTGCCAGGTTTTATACCTTTCTTTTCTTCGACCTTTTCGAACGGTCCTGCACTCTGCTGTCGAAATGTGCTTTCGAAGCGCTGATAATGCCCGCCGTAAGTTTCAAGAACTCGGGATGGAACTCGTTTCGTCGAATCATCTTTCTTCTTCATGCCGAATCTCCCCTGATGCGTGCAGCCAAGCGCCGCTCCGCAATACACTGACCTTCGCACCAAAGTTGGAAGAGGTATTCGCCTGGACTTGGTACTCGAATTGCCTCCAAACAAAGTGCACTTGCTCGACAATCAGTTTATCACGAAACCGTGCGACATGCTGGGATGAATAAATCTCTTCCGGTTCAGGCAGGTCCGTCCGGATACATGTCAATCGCATCGGTTTCTCCCCGACAAAGCTCGTCATCTGGACGTAGATATGAAAGTCTCGCGGCGGCGAAGGAAAGACCGGCGCAGCCACACCGGAGAATGTGCCGACCAAGGTCGTTTTGCCGGTCCCTTGCTCGATGATCACCGCGTCACAAAACAGCATGCAAGGCGGAACGGTCGGCGGTGGCAATGTCGGTTGCTTTTTGGCCATGGGAATCGTTTATGTTTCCGGATAAACCCACGGCTTGCGATACTCCCGCCGTAGCAGTTTGTTTGCTTCCTCATCTCCTACCACTTGCTCCTTATCTCCGTCCCAGATTAGCGACCGGCCCAGCTTCTGCGAGATGTTGCCCAGTTCGCACAAAGACGTGGACAGATGGCCTTCCTCAACATCGGCCACCGGCTTTTCACGCGAGGCGACGCAGTCGAGAAAGTTGCGCATGTGGGCGCGGCCGGCAGGTTTGCGGTCGGGAGTTTCATAGCGCGGGTCGTTGGGGCCGTCCTTGACGGCTTCGACGTGCATGCGTTTGCCGCCGCCGCCCCAGGGATAGAAGTCCCAAGCGTCAATTTTGAGTTCCATTAGTCCCTTGTTGCCGTAGAAGTTCACGCCCCAGCCCGCCTTCGGATCATCGCCACGGCCGTACATGCGGTGTTCCCAGGTGGCGACAAAGTCGCCGAAATCGTAGGCGACGGTTTGCGTGTCCGTGGTGTTGGCTTTGCCGCCCTTGCCGACATAGATGCCGCCGGTGGAGGTGATGCGCTTGGGATAGCGCACGCCCATCACCCAGCGCATGACGTCGAGCATGTGAATGCCCATGTCGCCGAGGATGCCGTTGGAATACTCCATGAAGGCCCGCCAGCCGCGTGGATGAATGTACTTGTTGAAGGGAATCTTGGGCGCCGGGCCGGCCCAGAAGTCGTAATCGAGCGAGACGGGCGGCTCGATATCCGGCGGGTTATCCATCGGCCGCATGTTGTAGTAGGTGTACGCCTTGACCATGCCGATGGCGCCGAGCTTGCCCTCCTTGATGAATTCGCGCGCGGAAATGAAGTGCGGCGTGCTGCGCCGCTGCGTGTTGATCTGCACGACCCGGCTCAGGCGGCGGGCGGTGTTCACCATGGCCTTGCCTTCGAGGAACGTGTGCGAGATCGGCTTTTCGCAGTGCACGTCCGCTCCGGACTCCATGGCGGCGATGGCCGTCAAGGCGTGCCAGTGATCCGGGGTGCCGATCAGCACCACATCGAGGTTCTTCGGCTTGAGCATTTCGCGGAAGTCATGAAACAGTTGCGGCCGCTCCTTCTGCCGGCCGGCCACTTCGTCCGCGGCGAGCTGAAGATTTTTCTTATCCACATCGCATAGCGCCACCACCTCGGCGCGTCCCGAATCCATGAGGTGCCGCAAGTCCACCATGCCGTACCAGCCGGTGCCGATGAGACCAGCTCGATACGTTTTTGTATCGCCGCCGTGGACCCAGGCGTTGCTCGTCAGGGCCAGGCCGGTCGCCGCCGTCGATGTAAGAAAATCTCTTCGCTGCATGATGCTTGCCTCCAGGGGATGACATCGATCGTTTGTTGAACTGGGAGTCTAACATTTGCAAGACGGCTCTGCCGCAAAAAAATCGGCCCTGCGAGCGAGCCTCTTGATCCCTGTCCGGCCGGCGTCATAATCAAGTTGCTTTTTAGTGGATGAAGCCTATCCAGAAGCTGAAGAGCTGCGTGTGATCGCCGTTGGCTTTCGCGATGGGGAAGCCGAAATCCAGCGCAAGCGGCAGCGGGCCCAGTTGGGGCACCAGAATGCGAAGGCCTGCGCCCGCCGCCACGCGATAGTTGCGGAGCTCCACGGAACTTTCCACGGTGCCCGTATCAAGGAAGGCCACGCCGTAGAGATGATCGTTGGCCAGGAGCGGGGCCTGGTACTCCAGCCGGTTCAGGAATTCGAAATCGCCGCCCACCTCGATGCCCAGGGCGCTGGGGCCCACGCCGCGGAAGGCGAAGCCGCGCAGACTGCGAAAGCCGCCGGCATAGAAACGCTCGAAGACCGGCGTGTTGGAGCCGGCGATGCCAAGTTCCGAGCGCAGCGCCAGCACCTGCCGGCCGCTGCCGTCCGGGCGCTGGCGCAGGGTCCAGAATTTGTCGATATCCAGGATGGCTTTCGGAAAGGTGAAATCGCCGGTAACCTCCTCGAAGCTGAGATTGGCCATGAAGCCTTCCGTCGGCCGAAAGATGGAATCGCGCGTATCGTAGGTCACGCCAGCGCGGAAGCCGGCCAGGAAGTGATCGCCCTGGTCCACGGTGATCTGCGGCGGCGCGCCAAAGGGAATATGATGCACGCCGACGTCTTCGAGCCGTACGGTCCCCTCGACGCTCCAATTGGGGTCCAGCCTCCGGGCGACGGTGACCCGGCCGCCGAGGCGCGACTCCGTGTACTGATCGTGGTAAGCGTTCTGATAGTAGTAGCCGCTGGCGGTCAGCGAAAACAGACTGTCCAGTAAATAGGGCTCGCGGAACGTGGCGATGTAGCGCTGCTCCGCAGTGCCGGGCGTGGCTTCGACGCGCAGCTCCTCTCCCGCGCCGCGAAAAGCCCGGCCGGTGCGGAAGTCGTCGAAACTGGACGGCCAGCCGGTGATATCGAAGTTGCGCTCGTTGAACACCAGGCTGCCGTTCAGGATGGTATCGGAGTTGACGCTGACGCCAAACATGAAGCTGGTCGTCTGTGCTTCTTGCACGTGCACGAGGATGTTCTTGAAATCGTTAGGCGATTCGGGATCGGCCGTGACAGTCGGGTGAACGCCGGTTAGCGGGTCCACGACGAAGATTCCGAGGCCGGCCAGGTTATGCTCCGCAAGTCTGAGATCGGGAAAGCTCAGGATCTGCCCTGGTTGCAGCGGGATTTGCCGGCGGATGACGTAGTCCTTGGTCACCTGCTGGCCGAAAATGAGGATCTCTCCGACCCGTGCGGGACGCGGGTCCAGCGTAGCGCCGGGAACAACAACCTGTCCGGGAGCGGGAAGGTAGGGAGCGGGAACGGTGTTCAGTGGAGGCGACATCGGCGCAGCAACGGGGGGCGCCAGCGTTACGGGCGGAGGCACAGGCTGTGCCGGCGGCGGAAAATTCTGCTGTGGCGGCGCGTTAGGCGCCAGAGGCGCCTGCATCGTTGGCACGGCATTGCTTGGAGGCGCGGGGCTACCTAGACGGATCGACGGCTGCGCTGACTGGGCCAGGCAGGTAGTGGCGGCGAAGAGAAGACCAGCCGACGCGGCCAGCGTGAAGCGCAGCAAGCGGCATGGTTCGGTCGGATTCATGGGTCGAAGCATTGCGTTAAGGAGGTTCTCTGCGCGCGAAAGGAGGCGCGTGCGAATACTCAAGAAGCGAAGTGGCTGTCAAGAGAGGCATGCCTGCGATGGTCGCCCGGCTTGCTGCACTTTCCCAGCTTACTGGTCTACGGCAGCGGCAAATCCTTGAACTCGAACGCCAGCTCGTGCTCCATCAAAACCCAGGACGAGTACACCAGCTTGGCCGGCGCGCCCACCTTGGCATTGTTGTTGGGCTGCACCATGATCTGGAACTGGGCGCTCATCGGCCCGTTGCCCCAATTCGTGATGTTTACGTAGGACGGGACCTTGTTCCCCTTGTCGTCCTGAAGCTCGAGCCGCTGCTGCATGGATTGCAGCCGGCTCCAATCGTTCTGGGCTTCCTTGCTATTCTCGGTGACGTTTAGCCGAATCTGGTACTGCTTGCCCGGCATCTCCGTGATTTCCTCGACGTGGAAGGTGGCATCGCCAACCTTGAACTTCTTTCCTTTCGAGGCCAGGAGTTTATCGGTGACGATCGAGGGCTTCTGGTCGGCCAGCAATGTCACCTGGATCGTTCCCTTCAGCATCCGCACGGTGCGCGAGGACTTGGACGACCAGACCAGCGGCGCCTGTACCTGATGCAAGTAGCCGCGCCCAAAACCGTAATACCCGCGGTTGTACATGTTGTTGTTGGGGTTTTCCGATTTGGGGATCATGGAGTGGCCTTCATCGTCCTGGGCCACGCTGAGCTTCACCTGGCCGGTCCGCAAAATCGGCAGCCTGGGCTCGGTCGCGATCTGCAAGCTGACATTCAGAAACTCGTTTCCCTGCTGCGCTTGCTGGCCGGGATTCCTGGGAAGCTGGCCGAAATTATTGTTGCGGCTGTAATTGAACCCGGTGGCGATGATCTTGAACGGCCCGTTGTAACAGCTAAACGGCACATAGGCTTCCTGGCGGTAGACGCGCATGGCATCGTCCCCCCAGTAGCCTTGTTGCAAGGTCATGCCCGTGGCTTCGCAAACCTTGTCGAGAGCCTGCCAGAATGGAAGCTTGTCAAAGTGAATGGTGTAGACCACCTTGTCCTTGGCGCCGTTCGGCGGAGCCTCGGGCCAGGTCAGAATCTTGTAGCTGGTTTGCTTGCTAAGCTCATTCAGGATCTCGTGAACCGGTTTATTGGTCATGTGCAGCGTGACCGGCCGCGGAGACAAGGTCACGGCTCGTTCCAGGGGCGGGATCAATTCATCCAGCCGCCGGCGCACCTCGGGGTCGGGATGAGAGCGGGCTTTTTGCAAGGCGGCCAGCGATTCCTTGCCCAGGCCAGCCAGGGCCTGGCTGGCCTTTTCGCGAACCTGGTAATCCTTGCTTGCCAGTTGCTCGATGAGCTGCTCGACCGTTGGCCCGGCCGGCTTCTTGGCTGTGGCGTCTGCCCAGGCATAACCCACCAGGAAGATGCCCAACAAAGCCGTCAAGCTTCTTGCGTAGCTCATGGGACGACCTTTCTTCGGAGCGACGGAATAAAACGTGTCGCGGCGGGAGAGATTGCGTTCAGATCAGTATACCGTGCCCGGCAACCGGAGGGCAAGAATTCACGGCCGGATTTTGCGAAGCCCGGCTACCCGCGCCGACTCTTGCTGGACAAGAAAAAGCATACGCAAAACACAAGAAAGGTCGCCGGGACATGGACTCCTGGCTTTGACCGCCCGGCAAGCTACGCTACAATACAACCTGCTTTCAATGGAATTGATTTAAGCTTGGGAAAGAGGCGGCCTCTGCCGGCCGTTATCTTTTGCAGGCTCTGAGGCAAACGGAAGAGCCCACCCCATGCCGTTTCTGCTGCTGCTGCTCTTGACGCTCGTGTGCTTGCCGGAACCGCAGGACCGCTCGCCGCCGCCGGACTGGCTCGGGACGGAAGGCTGCGTTGTTCTCACCTGGCTAAACGTGCTGGTAGTTGCCGGTGTGGCAGGTTTTCTGGGCATGCGCGCGCGGCGCACGTTGCTGCGTCAGCCGGCCCTCCGTGACGAGTTTCTGCACCGTTATCCGCGCTGGCGGTTTTATCATCTGGTTGGCCTGATCGCGGTTTATGGAGTGGCCCTTTTTCTGTTCGGCTGGGGGCGCGTGGCCTCTTTCCCACTGGGCGAAGGGCGTGGCGCCATCCCCGGCGCCGAGCTGCTGGTGCTGGCGCCCTTTCTGGCCGGTTTGGTGCTTTCCTGGACACTGTTCTACGACGCGGAAAAAGCGCTGCATGACTGCGGCCCACTGTCCGGCATGGGCCCGGCCTTCTGGAGCCGCTCCTCATACCTCATGTTCCATGTCCGCCAGAACCTGGCATTAATCATGGTGCCGGTCTTACTCGTGATCGTGGTCAAGCACTTGCCGCGTTTTCTGCCGCAAGCGGGGGATGAATCGCAACAGGTCGGCACCATCGCGGGCGGGCTCGGCGCGCTGCTGGTGCTGGGAACGATGCCGTGGATGATGCGTCTCGTGCTGGGACTGAAGCCGCTACCGGCCGGTCCGCTAGCGGAGCGATTGCTGGCCGCCTCCCGGAGGTTGAAGTTCCGCTGCAGCGGCATCCTGGTCTGGAACACGCGTAGCGGCATGGCCAATGCCATGGTCGTGGGCGTGCTCCCCTGGCTCCGCTATGTGGTGCTCACTGACCGGCTCATCGCTGAAATGACGCCCGACGAGGTGGAGGCGGTATTTGGCCATGAGGTCGGCCATGTCAAGCATCGCCACATGACGTACTACATGGCGTTTATCACGGTCAGCCTGTTCGTACTGTCGACTGCGGGCGCCTGGCTCCTGCACCTGAATGCCGTGCGCGGTGCGCTGGATTGGGTGGTTGCGCGTTTTTCCAATGCCGGGAGCTTTGAGGACCTGTTGAACCTGACCGCGCACCGGGATCTGAGCATGCTGCCGGTCGTGGCGCTGCTCGGCATGTATATCTTTGTCGTGTTTGGTTTCGTCTCGCGCCGCTGTGAGCGGCAGGCGGACATTTACGGCTGCCGGGCCGTGTCCTGTGCGGATCCCAGCTGCCGGGCGCACGAACCTGTCGCCCCCTATGCCGCGGGCGCCGGCGGCCTGTGTGCGACCGGGATTCGCACCTTCATCAGCGCGCTGGACAAGGTGGCTGCGCTGAATGGGATTAGCCGCGATAAACCGGGTTGGCTGCGTTCCTGGCAACACTCAACCATCGCCAACCGCATTGACTTCCTGCAGCGCGTGCTCGCCGATCGCGGTGTGGAAAAGCGCTTTCAGCGCCGCGTGCGGCTGATCAAATGGGCGCTATTCCTGGGTATGGCCGTCCTGCTGGCCATATTTTCCTTCGCCTGGCAGAAACAAGGCGGAGAAGAAAACGCCGCAGACAATGCTGCTGCGCAAAGATCCGCTTCGCGAGCATTTGACGAGTTGTTCGTTAAGCCGCCACGTACGGCAGCACGTACGGCCCCTTCGGAATGACCGCCACGCGCGCGGCCGGACCATACTCCGCCAACGACTCCGCCAACGCTTGCTCCACGGTCGCCGCCGGCTCGACATGGCAACGCCGCAGTGTCTCGGCCGACAGGCCGTGGCTGACCACCTTCACCTTGCAGCGTTCCACGACCTTGGCGAGCTCTTCGAGCTGCCACTGATCCATCACGAAGTAGTCCTTGCCAAGAATGCGTTGCTTGAACGTGCGTAGGTCGGGATTGTCCGCGATCAGGCCCTGAAACTCCGGGCTGCCAAGCCCCTCGGTGAGGCTCGCCACCAGGATCAGGGTGCCGCCGCGCTTCACGATAGGAAGAGCGCCGGTCAGCCCTTTCACGGCCTGGTACCAGGTGGTGTCCAGCGGGTAGCCGGCGCAACTGGTGACGACCACGTCGAGCGGCTCCGGCACCGCGACCTTGACGACTGCTTCGACAAAACGCACGCCTTCCTGCCAGGCCTTGATCATGTCGCCGGCGCCAACCCAGGTGATGCGGCGCTCGCCGTCGAGACAGACGTTGACAATGAAATCGCAGCCGGCAACCTGGGCGATGCGCGTGTTTTCCTCGTGGACGGGGTTGCCTTCGAGAATGCCGCAATCCGCCCGTGGGTCTTCCAGGAAACGCGGGCCATGCCAGACCTTCACCGTCTCCAGCGCCGCAATGCCGGGGCAAATGACCTTGCGGCCACCGCTGTAGCCGGCCATCAGATGCGGTTCGATGAGTCCGGTCGTGATCTTCAAGTCCGCGCGAACATAACGGCTGTCGAGATAGATCGGCACCCCGTTGGCTGTCGTGCCGAGATAATCGTGTTCTTCCAGAACCTTGCCGTGATGGTTTTCGATCCGGTAGTTGGCGGCAATCTCCGGGCCCAGCATTTCCACCAGCTCCGCCCCTTCGTTGGGCCGATGCAATCCCGTGGCATTGAGAATGAGAATGTCCTGGCGCGCGATGCTCTGCGCTTCCAGCGTGCGCAATATGGGCGGCAGGATCAGTCGATTCGGCACCGGCCTTGTGATGTCGCAGACCAGGATGCAGGCATTCTTGCGGCCGCGCGCGAGCTGGGCGAGGGGAGCGGTGCCTGTTGGATATTGAAGAACCTGAGCGATCGCCGCCTCCGGATTGGCCAGCGGCGGCGCCGGCCGTATCTCCAGCGGGCCCACGACCCGCTCAGCCGGCAACTCCGCTTCCAGTCCCGTTCGCCCGTAATCAAACCTGACGCGCATAAGCGCTGCTCCCGACCGCTCTTGTCCGATCTCCACTCTATGAATATCATCTTTGTATTCCACTCAAACGCAAGGGACAAAGGACATAACGGTCATGTCAATCGATAAAAGTCTCCGCCGGAAGAACAGCCTGCAACGAGCCCGCAACGTTCTAACGCGCGGGGAGCGGATCAAGGTCTTGCAGAACGAGGAGCGCTGGCAGGACGGCCGCAGCCCCTTCGGCCTGCCGAAGGTGCGCGTCGTGCGCATCGTCGTGAAGAAGGTCAAGAAGGCCAAGGAAGAGGAGAAACCCGAGGGCGAGGCCGCTGCAGCGACGGAAGCGGCCGCCGCACCGGCTGCCAAGGGCGCCGCCGGCAAGGCGCCGGCAGCAGCCAAGGCTCCGGCGGGCAAGGCCCCAGCGGGCAAGGCGCCGGCAGGCAAGGCGCCGGCAGGCAAGGGCAAGGAATAAGTTCTGCAACAGTTATCACGGCAATTCGACCATGTGGCGAATCTCCGCGCTGATCTGCCAGTCCGTGCCGACTTTCTGAAAGTACTTCATCAGAAGCCGGGCGGGCAGGAATGGCTGGAAGCCGGATCCGCGACACGGGATAAGGCAAGTACAATAGAACAAACCTGATTGGACACCTGCCCCGAGACACGGAGGAAGTTCATGCCCTCTACCAAACGCCGTTACAGCAAAGAAGAGTTCGCCCGGCGTGGCGACAGCATCTACGAGAGCGCCGTTCGTCCCCAATTGAAGACCGAGGACAAGGGCAAATTCGTCGCGCTGGACATTGAGACCAGCGAATTCGAGATGGACGCGGACGAACTGGCGGCATGCGATCGATTACGAGCCCGTCTTCCCGATGCGCAGATTTGGATGGTGCGGGTCGGCTCCCGCTATGTTCATCGCTTCGGCGGGCGGGAACGGCGGAGCAGGTCATGATCACCGGCGTGGTCCAATCCGACGAAGCCCGTATCCGGCTGAAGGTGAAAGGACGGCGCGGGCGGGAGCTGGAAATTGAAGCGGTCATCGACACGGGCTTTACCGCCTCACTCTCATTGTCCCCCGCCCTGGTCGCGTCGCTCGGACTTTGTTGGCAGACTTTCGACCGAGGAATCCTTGCCGACGGCAGCGAATGCCTTTTTGACGCGTACGAAGGCAAGGTGGTCTGGGACGGCAAAGAGCGCCGTGTCCTTGTAGACGAGGCCGATACGGACCCGCTGGTCGGTATGGCACTCCTGAGCGGGTACGAATTGAAAATGCAAATCCGCTCCCGCGGCAAGGTCGCCATCAAGCGGCTACCCCGGAGTTAGAACCATGGAAGTTGACGCACGAACTATTCAGCGAGAATGCCGAACGCTACAGCAGCGGAACTCTTTCGCAAAGGAGGATCAATGCATCGGATCATCTGTGTCCTGGTCTTACTGACCACTCCCCTGCTGCTGGCCGCCGACACCGGCGACGACGTTCGCAAGGAGCTCAAGGCGTTGCAAGGAAAGTGGAAAACCGTGGCCATGGAGGCAGCGGGCCAGTCGTCTCCCAAGGACGAAATCCCCGCCTTCACCTTTGTCATCGCCGCTGGCGGCAAGTCTACGGGCCAGACGCCCCAAGAGGAGTTTCGCTTCACGATCACCGTCAATCCCGCGAAGAACCCCAAGACCATCGAGAACCTGCACGAGAGCGGCGAGCAGAAGGGCAAAAAGCAGTACGGCATTTACAAGCTGGAGGGCGACAAGTTCACGGTTTGCATGACGCGCCCCGGCAGCGCGGAGAGCGACCGGCCGAAGGACTTCACCACCAAGGACAGCACGAACGTCGTGTTCGTCTTCGAGCGGGTCAAGGAGGACAAAAAGCCCTGACAAGAGCGGAGAGGCAACATGAGCAAGCCGGCCCCGAAAGCACCCGCCGCAAGCGTGGCCCTTTACGACGCGCTGCTGGCGACGAAGCCCGAGATCGAACGCAAGGGCGCCGCCATGCCGTATACTTCGGTGAATGGCAATATGTTCAGCCTGTTGACCCCGGACGGCACTCTCGCTCTTCGTCTGCCGGCAGCCGATCGCGAAGCCTTCCTGAAGCGCCACGAAACGGCGCTCTGCGAGCAGTATGGCGTCGTGATGAAGGAATATGTCCGAGTGCCCGCCTCTCTGCTGCAGAACACGCGCGCACTCGCCAAGTATCTCGACGTAAGTTATCGCTATGCCTGTTCGCTCAAGCCGAAGCCGACAACGAAAAAGACAACTGCGAAGAAAGGCAAGGCAGCCCCTCGCCAGCGGGGAGCGTCATGAAGAACATGTACGAGTTCATCACCAAGTCCACGATCCGCGCTGCTCCCGAGAGAGTTTGGGTGATACTGACCGACGCGGCTTGCTATTCGGAGTGGAACCCCGAAATCGTCGGCATCGAAGGGCTTATGGCACTGGGAGAGCGCATCCGGGCCCGGGTGAAAATCGGCGGCGGGGCGATACGCCTGGTGCCGTTGCGCGTGACGGCCTTCGAGGCGCCTTCGCGCATGGAGTGGACGGGCGGGTTGCCCTTGGGCCTGTTCATCGGTCGGCGGATATTCACGGTCAGCCCCGGAGATGGTGCCGTCGAGTTCCGCATGCTCGTGCAGATGAGCGGGCTGCTCGCGTCCTTGATGGTCAGATCCGTGGGCAACCGCCAGCCGGAAATCGACAGCTTCTCCTCGGCACTCAAGGTTCGCGCGGAGCAGGATCAACCTACCGCGTAGAACAGGGGGCATAATGGCGGAGGTCGTGCAGTGCCCGAAATGCGGCAAGTCGCTCGACGACACGTACGAGCCTGCGTCGTGCATCCAGTGCGGAGAGCCTCTACCTGAAGACATCAAGGGCCGTTTGCCAAGACCTGTCGCGTTGGCGCCGGCCAGCGCTCCGCGCGCAAGCGCCATCTCGAAGCGCGCGCGCCTCGAATCGATCGACGTCGTCCGCGGCGTGATCATGATCCTCATGGCGCTCGATCACACGCGGGACTTTTTCGGCATCCCCGGGCAGAATCCCACGGATCTGGCCAACGCCACGGCCGCCTTGTTCCTCACGCGTTGGGTCACCTACTTCTGCGCGCCGGTGTTCTTCTTGCTCACGGGCACGGGCGCGTACCTCGCGGGGCGGCGGCGGTCTCCGGGTGAGCTGTCCCGATTCCTGCTCACGCGCGGCCTTTGGCTGATCTTTCTGGAGGTCGTGCTGGTTCGGTGCTTCGTCTACCAATTCAATGTCGACTATCGCCTGACGATGCTACTCGTCCTGTGGGCGCTCGGCTGGGCGATGATCACGCTCGCGGTGCTCGTTCGCCTGCCGGTATTCTTGGTCACCACTTTCGGCGTCCTCATGATCGCGGGTCACAACCTCTTCGACTCGGTAAACTCGGCAAGCCCGCTTTGGTCCATCCTGCATGTGCCGGGTTTCGTCCTGAACACCGCGGAGCATGTCGTGTTTGTGGCCTATCCGCTCATTCCCTGGATCGGCGTCACCGCCGTGGGATACAGCCTCGGACAGGTCTACGGTTGGGACACCGAGCGCCGACGGTCATTCCTTCTGCGCCTGGGGCTGGCCCTGATTGCGGCGTTTCTCGTAATTCGCGGCGTCAATACTTACGGCGATCCCGCACCCTGGCTGCAGCAGAAGACAGCGTTGTACACCGTGCTCTCGTTTTTGAACACGACCAAGTACCCGCCGTCGCTTTTGTTCCTGCTGATGACGCTCGGTCCGGCGCTGGTGTTTCTCTGGTCCGTGGACCGTGGCACGCCACGAATCCTTCGGCCTGCGCTCGTGATCGGCAAGGTGCCCCTGTTCTATTACCTGTTGCACTTTCTCCTGATACGCCTACTCGCCAGCGCCACCTGTTATCTGCGGTATAGATCGGCGCACTGGATGTTCGAGTCACCGGACCTCGCGAACTATCCTTTCACGGCGCCGCCCGGCTGGGGATACTCGCTGCCTGTTGTCTTCCTGGCATGGGCGTTCGTCGTCGTGGCAATGTATCTGCTCTGCCGGTGGTTCGCCGCGCTCAAGCAGCGGCGGAGTGATGCGTGGCTGAGCTATCTTTGAGAGCCCCCTGTCCCCAGTCGTCGTGCTCTCCCGGGCTGCAGCCGGAGCATGATCCTGGCGTTGCGAAGCCGGAGTCTGGCCCTACCGATTCTGCTGCACATGTTTCGCTGGCTGCCCTGACCTTTTGCATCTGGAGACGGCTTCGCGATCTTCGGGGCTTGCAAACTTCCCTGCCTTGGAGGAACATCAAGAAGGATTAGGCGAGGGCCTAAGTCTATCCGCGCAATTGCCGGCAAAGGGACACGATCTGTTGAAAGGGGACAACCATGGGATGGGGGCGTTACTTCTTGCTCGGTGATTTGGGCCAGCAGATGGATCTTGCAGACCATGAGGCCGAGATCGAAAACCTGAAGCGCGAGCTGCGCTCAAGACCAAAGGTGTCTGACGCGGTGGAGCAACGCCTGGACACGCTCCAGCGCGAAGCGGACGAGCTGAAGTTGTATCTCGCCGCTGTACTGCGCTTGCTGGTGGCCAGGAAGGTTGCTACAGCCGATGAGATCAAGGCCGTGGTCGCCGCCGTGGATCGCGAGGATGGCGTCGCGGACAACCGCTTCACCGGCCGAGTGCTGCCCGACGGCTGAGCCGGCCACACCTGGAACTGCAATGGACAAACGAACTGCGTTCCTGAACCAGATTGTGAGTGATCCGCACGACGACGCGCCGCGGCTGGCGTTGGCTGCCTGGTTGGAGGAACACGGCGACCCAAACTTCGCCAAGTACATTCGTGCGCGCTGGCTCTGCGAGCAGTATGGCGCCGTGATGAAGGAATATGTCCGAGTTCCCGCTTCTCTGCTGCAGAACACGCGCGCACTCGCGAAGTATCTCGACGTAAGTTACCGCTACGCCTGTTCGCTCAAGCCGAAGCCGACAACGAAAAAGACAACTGCGAAGAAAGGCAAGGCAGCCCGTCGCCAGCGGGGAGCGTTATCCCAGAAATCGCCGGAGTGGTAATAAAGTCGCCGTTGAAGCCAATCCCAAGCCTCCTGATCGATGGGACCGGGCAGGCAAGGCATGTGCCACGACTTAAACACTACATTTTTTGGGTTCAGAAAGGACCGGCGGCTGATTGGCATGCTTCATGCATGAAGTCCGGCTTTGGTCCTGATGCAAACCGAGCAGGCTGTATGAGTGCACACGCGTCGCAGAAGCCTGAAGCCCGCCACTGGATTGCTTGGGCGTTCACGCTGGTAGAGGATGTCGTCTACATTGGTCTCGGCCTCCTCCTGGCCGGTAGTGCGTTTCTTCTGCTCGAGAGAGGAGTGATCGATTTTTGGCAAAGCGTTTATTCCCAGAACCCCAAAGTTATCGAATTGCTCGATCGGATCTTGCTGATTCTGCTCATCGTAGAACTGCTCTACACCGTGCAGGTGTCGTTTCGCGAGCACGTGCTTGCGGCCGAGCCCTTCCTGCTGGTCGGGCTCATTTCCGCCATTCGTCGCGTACTGCTGATAACGGCCGAATTTGGCGAGTTGCGCAAGGAGCTCAGTGTATCGCAGTGGGTGGTGATCGAGCTTGGCGTGCTTACCGTGCTGATCCTCGCTCTGGCTGGGTCGCTGGTACTGATGCGCAAAATGGGGCCCATGGTTGCCCATCGCGGTCCCGCCGTCCCGCCCGACTAAGTTCCGCACACGAACCTGCAAAAGCAGATTGGGAGAGGAAGCGAATGCGTCGTGCCTTACCTTTTCTCATGGTTTTCGGCCTTGGCCCGGCCATTCTTGTCCTTACCCTGGTGCTGGTGCTATCGCTGGATCGATGGTGCCTGCAATGGTTACAAAGGTGACACTGGACAGAAGTTGAGTGTGTGTCGCAGCGCAATGCAATCCATCTCCGCTGAAGATTTCAGTCCAAAAGAACTGATCGGCAAACGCGTTGCCTTCAAGGACGGCGCCGACCATGCTTCTTGCTGGCATTTTCGGGTCGGCGTCAAGACCGGGGTCGTCTTGAAGATCGGCCAAACCCTCGCCGAGAAGGCGGCACTCATGGGCCCGGAGTTCTCTGTGCCGGAAGATCTGCTCGAGGAAGAGGAGACACTGCGGCTTTGGGTGAAAGTGGATCCGACTGCAGCCTTGCCGCGCGGCTGCGAGACGGCCGTCGAGATCGGCTGCTTGCATGTGCTCGAAAAGTAGCATCGCGTCGAAAAAGCTGCCCGTCCTCTCTCACGTCGCCTGAATTCTCGGCAGCACCTACAAACTTTATCGTTTCACAAAGAGAAAGCAGTGAAAACTGTCTGCCTCTGCTTGCCGTAGTCTTGTTAGAGACGCTATTCTGAAGCTCCCATCGCAATAAGGATAGCCGCGCTCGCGTTAGAGCCGTCTCGCGCCGGCAAACCGCCAAGGATGGAAAAAAGGCTTCTGAACCCAGGGCAGGATTCCATCCGATAGTTCGTATAGCACCCTGGCGAACGCAGCATTTCGGGGGCGTGCATCGTTTGCAACGGACGGAGACTAATTCATGGTCGTCCAATTCCCACAGCAATTTCTGGCGGAAGAACAAATCGGCGACGTCACGGTTGTCAAAATCAACCTGGTGGAAATCGTCGATGAGCGCGCCATTCGCCGCATCTCCCGGCAATTGCTCAACCTGGTAGAGCATTCCCAGAGTCACCGCCTGGTCCTCAATCTGGGGAGCGTGGGCAAACTAAGCGCCACCATGGCGGGCGCCTTCATGGCCCTCCACCGGCTGCTGCGCAGCCAGGGCGGCAAGCTGGTCCTGTGCGGCGTCAATGACGGTCTTCGGGATATTTTCACCATCTTCAAACTCCCGCAAGTCCTACGCATCTGCCACGACGAGCAAGAGGCTTTGCAGGCGTTTTGACGCGCAAGAGATATGAAAGTCATTGGTCATTCGCTTCGCGAATGACCAATGACTAATGACCTGTGTGTTCGGTGTGCCCGCACTGTGGCCTCAGTTGCTTGGCTCGGGCCAATTCAAATGCTTGTGCAGGAACGCGAAGGTGCCGACGCCGTGGATCGTGTGTGGGCCGTCGAAGAATTCGATCGCGGTGCGGTCGGGGATCTTCAAATCGGAATATAGTTTGCGCACCTTGGCATATTCATAGGCGACCCATTCGTCCGGAGCCACGCCGTCGTGATGGCCGCGCTCGACCATGAACGGCCGCGGGGCAATCAGGCCGGCCATCTCGGCGTAGTTGAAGGTGTTGCCCAGGTCGAACTCGAAGATCTCATACTCGCCGGTGCCCACGTAGGAATAGCTGCTCCGCGTCGAGGCGTTCTTCCAGATCCACTCGTTGAAATCCGCCGAGCAGATCGACAGGCAATAGCGCTTGACCAGCGGCGGAATCCGCATCGCCGACTTGCCGCCGTAGGACAGGCCGTAGAAGGCGATTCGCTCCGGGTCCACCATCGGCAAGCTCGCCAGCCACTCGGTGGCCCGGAGATGCTGCGGCACGATGATCGAGAAGAGGGTTTTCTTGAGCGGGTTCAGCTTGCGCTGCAGGCTACGGAAGCGGTCCGTGAAGATGTACGGGTTCTGCGGCGCGAAGGTAATGAAGCCGCGCTCGGCCAGCTTGCAAGCGAACTTGTGATAGGATGGGTTTTCCTTGCTGGGATCAGCCACATCGGTGGGCCGTCCTTCGAGGCCGTGCTGGCAAACTACGACCGGCCGGCGCTCGCCCTCCTTGATGCCCTTGGGGAGGAGCAGGATGCCATAAGCGAACACGTCCGGGAAGACGTCCATGACCACTTCGTAGCCCGTGTACTTCGCCTCGTCGTACACCTTGCGGGTGCGGACGTTGGGCGGCAGCAGCTCTTCGTCGAAACGGCCGATGACTTCCTGATCGAAATACGCCCGATACGGTTCGGCCGTTCTTTGCCAGTTGGCGACCGAACTGCGATCGGCCTTGGCCCAGAAGGCACGGCGGGTGTACTCGCCTTCGCGCATGAGGTGCTGGGTGTATTCCACGAGCTGGTCGAATTGGCGCTTGAAGCGGACCTCCGGCTTCGGGTAGAAATCGTGCATCATGTCTGCAAAAGCAATCCCCTGGAGGGATGGGCCGGCTGAATGATCAGGATACAACTCGTCCAAGAACAGCTTGACTGCCGCCGAAGCCCAGGGCGGCCCGTTGCCGTCGTTGCTGGCCACGAACTCGAGACCCGGCGCCGGCGAAAGCCCTGCCGTGAGACTCTTGGCGCGCTCGATCTCTTTTTGCACGACCGGCAAGCTCGGCGTGACGAGCCGACCCGGCGCCGCTCCGCCCGAACGGCCTTTGCCGGCGGCGGGCGGCCCGGCAACCACTGGCACACGACTGGCTTCGACGATCAAGGCACGGGGCGCTATCAGGCTGGCCAGCTCGGCGTCGCCGAACTCGGTCAGGTAGCCGAACACGTTGCGATAAATGGGTTCCTGCCATAGGTTTTGTCGAGAATCGAAATAGCCGCTGACGCAGGTCACCGCAATCCGTGGCTCCAGGGCAGCGGCGTGCAAAGCCAGCAGACCCCCTTCACCGTAGCCGACAATCCCGAGCTTGCGGTCCACCTTCTCGCGCAAGTTGAGCTGCCGGAAACACGCCACCGCAGCCAGGACCTTCTGCACTTCCAGGCCGATGAGATGCCGGCCCATTTCAAAGGCGGACCTATAAATGAATTCCCGATGCGGCTGATTGGTCGGCGGCCGGCCGGCAATCGCCGAATAAGTATCGCCTCGATCGATCACTACAGGCACGAGCACACGGCAGCCATTCTCCGCCAGCCGCCGGGCAATCTGTTGCTCCGGCGGCAGGCCGGAGGCGAGGCCGGCAAGCATTTCCGGCGTTTGCTCGGCATCGGGGATGACAATACAGTTGGGAAAACGATTGATCTTGCCGGGCCCGCTGGCCGCGCGTCCTTGCAAGGGCGTTAGGAGCACGCCCTCCCCGGTAACCCCCGGTAGGACCGCCCAGCGCACCGCCATCACCGAGTAGTCCTGGTCCTTGCCGCTCGGGAGCGATGCATTGGACAGGCTGTGATCCGCAAGCTCGAACGAGCTATCTTTCACGAGTGGATCGACAGCACCGATCATCCGCCGCAGATGCTGCCGGTTTTGCTCCACGGATTTCTCGTAATTGGCTGCGGAAGAGAGATCTCGCTTCCAGTGCTGCGCTCGGCGCTCGATCGATTTCTCAGTCTCGTGCAGCAGAAACTTGTCGATGCCGGCCACCATCTGCGAGGCAAGATCGCCTTGCATATCGAGCGGCTTGGTCCCGGGAAGCGGCTCGGCACCGGCTGCTTTCCAACCGAAGGTTAGCAGAAAGATCACGAGAAGGAAAAAAGCCAGGCGTCGCGGCATGATAGACTCCTAAGATGGAGGCAGGCATCCCTTCGATAGCACGAAGCCGGCTCCCCGTCAAAGAGTTTCACGTGGATTCTCTCCGCGCTCTCTGCGTGCTCTGCGCGAGATTTTCTGCAAACAACCCGTGCCGGAAGTCCTATGATACCTTCACGGAAATCCTTCCCTCACTCCGGGAGAAATCGATTCATGGCCGACTATCTCGCAATCGCCACCTGGCCGTTCGGCATGACGGCGGTCAAGGTGGCCGCCGAGCTGCTGGAACAAGGCAAAGCTGCCCTCGATGCCGCCGTGGCCGGCGCCCAGGCCGTGGAGGACGATCCCAAGGTGCACTCGGTCGGCTACGCCGGCATAGCCAACTCCATCGGCACAGTGCAACTGGATGCCTGCGTCATGGACGGCCACTCGCTGGCGTGTGGCGCGGTCGCGGGCCTGGAAAACATCCGCCATCCCGCTGCCCTGGCGCGGCTGGTGATGGAGAAAACGCCGCACATCCTGCTGGTCGGCGAAGGCGCGAAGCTTTTCGGCATCGAGCAAGGCTTTCCCCTGGAGAGCCTGAGCACGCCGGAAAGCGTCGCCGAGTGGGAAAAGCAGCGCAAGACCCGCAAGCCATGGCAGCCGCCCAAGCCGCCGACGCCCGACCAGAGCCACGACACGGTGGCGGTCCTGGTGCGCGACGGCAAGGGAATGCTGGGCGGCGTATGCACAACCTCCGGCTTGGCGCATAAGCTCCCGGGCCGCGTCGGCGACTCGCCGCTCATCGGCCACGGCCTTTACGTCGACAATGCGGCCGGCGCCGCCGGCGGCACGGGTGTCGGTGAGGAGATCATTCGCATCGGCGGCAGCTTGACCATCGTCGAAGCCATGCGCCTAGGCGCCAGTGCCCAGGATGCCTGTGAGATGGCAGTACGCAAGGTCAACGCTCTGGCGGTGCGGCGCGGCGTGCATCCCGCCTCGGTGGCATTCCTGGCCATGGACAAGCAAGGACGAGTCGGCGCAGTATGCACGGAGCGGACGAATTTTCAGTACGCCGTGGCGCGGCCGGGGAAGGTGGAATTATTGAAAGCACGCGAGATTGGGGTAAACGCGAGTTGATCCTTTCGGATAGATTAAGAGTAAGTGCAACTCATTGTTTGGCAGGAGAAGGTCGATCCGAGGCAAGGTCACGAATGCCCAGCCGCTTGATGGCGGCCTGGGCTTCCTGAGTTTGTGCGGCTTTGGGAGCTCCGCTTGCCAACGTTGCCAGCGTAGCGCGTGCTTGCGGCGTGCCGATGTGTTCAAGGATTTCCAGGGCTCGATTGACGCGCAGTTTCTCATTAGTTGTCGCGAACGCGACGGGATCGGCCTCCTCGAGTAACAGGCCGATCTGCCGCCGTGCTATTGGTGAGTTTGTCGATTTCAACGCCTCCCGAAGAGCGGGCGCAGCGGCTTCGCCTGCCTGCTCCAGTTTAGAGGCGGCTTGCTTGCGTATGGCGGGGCTATTGCTTTCTAGTTCCGTAATCAATCGAGATAACTCTTGAGGGTCGATTGCAGGGACTGGCCGCAGATGCCCGGACAGGAAGGGCACAGTCTGCTGCGGAATGCCGACGAGCGTCCAGATAGCAGTCGCCGCACGACCGGCATCTTCGCCGACCAGATCGGACCACCGGGCCGCTAGCTCTTCTGCCGCCAGGCCTTTCTTCTTCGTAGTAATGTACCCGGGAATTTCCCATACGAGCGCGCTCGTGTCCTCACCAGCGGATGCCAGGAGAGTGCTGTCCGGCGAAAAGCATACGGTCCGGCCGCCCCCATGTCCTTCAAAAACGCAGCGCTTCTTAGCGGTAGCTATTTCCCAGCAGTAGATCCTGCCTTTGTCCTCGGAGATGCCGGTCAATACCCGGCCATCCGAAGATGACGTCAGTGAATGAAGCGGCTTCCACAAGTTTTCCGTGCCGCGCATCTCGTCGCCGCTCACCAAATCGTAGAAACGAATGGCAGATCCCATCCGAAACTGAACGGCAGCCCAGCCGGCATCCGGAGCGAAGGCAATTTCTGGATTGCTGCAATCTGTCAGAAAGTCGAAATGTCGAAGCTCGTCGCCTGTCTCGGAATCCAGGACAAAGGCGCGGATTCTCTTTGTGAAATCATCAAAGGTTGCCGCGAGAAAAAGTGCGTCGCCTTTGGCGAATGCCAGGTGAAAAACCGAAGCGGACGGGCCGGTGATTGAGCTCAGGCGCCTGCCTGTCCGGACATCGTAAAGCACGATGCGGGGGTCCGAACCAAGGTGTTGTGCGGGATAATTCTTTTCATATACGGCCAGCCTCATGCCATCGGAAGACAGGCACATGCAGGTCCGAAGGCGGCGGGGAGGCGGATCGATACTCCGTAACAGCTTGCCGCTTTGCGTGTCCCAAAAGCGGATGATTGAATCGCTGCAATTGACAATAAGAGAGCGGCCGTCAGGCGAAAAGCGCAGCACGGTCACCATCTTGGGTGGCTCATGCGATACCGTAACACCCATGATGCGATGTAGCTGGCGACCCGTCTGCGCATCCCACAAACGTACGGTTCTATCATTACCGATCGTGGCCAGCATCCTGCCGTCCGGCGAAAAAGTTGCGGCGGCAACCTCGTCACGGTGGCTATCGATGGTGCCGCGCACTTCTTTCCCGGTGGCGAGATTCCATTGGCGGATGGTAAGGCCCTGGCCGGCCGTTGCCAGCGTTCTGCCATTCGGAGAGAGCGCCATGGCAAGAATGGGGCTTGCGTCCGTTGTGAAGTGGCCCGTTTGCCGCTTCTGCAGCAAATCCCACACATAGATATCGCCGTCCGTGCCTCCTAGCACAAGCTTGTGCGAATCATGAGAGAACACAAACGTCGTGCTGGCGCGAGCCGGACCACTCGGTAAGTCGAGCTTTATTCCGCTGGCGACGTCCCAAAGAACGACCAAGCATTTCGACCAGGGCTCCGGCTTCTCGTTCGACTTCAAGGTTACCGCTGCAAGGAATTTGCCGTCTGAGCTGAATCTCAGCGCGCAGAGGAAGTTGCGCCCGCTGTCGTCGGCGGAATGAAATTCAGCCCGTTTGGCGCCGGTGTCAATGGCACATACATGAACGGTTTTATCCGTTTCCCAAAAGGCAATGCTCCGGTCGTCGGGTGAGAAAGCGAGCGCTCCTGCGAGTGTGCTGGAAGTTTTGAAGCGGCGTATCTCCTTGCCAGTCTCGGCGTTCCAAAGGAATACGACTCCATTCGTGTCCTTCGCCGCCAACATGTTCCCGTTCGAGGAATAAACAATCGGCAAGAGAAGCCACGCCGGTTTTTTCCACGCTCGTACTTTTCTGTCCCTGGCCATGTCCCAGATTTCAATGTCTGCTTCAAGATTTGCGGCAAACCGCGTCTGGTCCGGAGAAACCGCGAAAGAGTTAAGCCTCAAGCCTTCATCAGAAAAGCTGCCAAACTCTTGTAGTAGCTTCCCACTACGAGCGTCCCAGAGCCGAACGTCCATTATGCTGGTGGAGATCAGTCGCCTGCCGTCTCGTGAATAGACAAGACTGCTGATATATCCCTTTGAAGGCATTCGCGAAACCCCCATGCGCGCAATTGCGCCCGGAGGTAGGGGGTCGCCTAGCAGATCCGCACGGCGTGTCACCTCCTTGGTACCTTGCTGGCTGTAAGCCGGCATGGGTAAAGTCAGAATTAGCCAGGCCACGACATGAACTAAAGGCTTGTGGAGTTGAGACATTGGCACGCCCCCGGATTCCCCTTCGTCTCTCAATTGGACCATTTTTGAGGCATCGAGACAAGCAAAGACGTGAACTTTATGAACCGGGTTTACAGTCCACGAGCGCCCGGATTGCGAACGATGTCGCAATGAGGGGATCGTCCTCGCGAACGAGAGCGGCGGCGTTGGCCCAAGAGCCATCACTGCGCTGGCGTTTGATCAGCTCCTGCGCGAGTGCTTCTCGCCGGTGAAACTTCGTGGCGGAGGCGGCTGCTTCATCTGAACCTTGTTCGTATAGCGCCCGGGCCACGGAACAGGCATAATAGTAGTAGACCGCAGAGCGGTTGGACTCTCTTTCGGGACGGTATTCCCCTGGATGTTGGCTGGCGTTGAAGTGTTTATCCAGCCATTGGCGAGCCGCAACAACTCGGCGATGATTGGCCGGCAAGCCGCACAGGGGCAGGGCACGCAGCCCATCCGCCGTCATGCTGCCGTAAGAAAAGTAACGCTCTCGACCCTGGCGATCGCGGCCCGCAATGCCAGCCTTATTGCGCACGCCGTCGTCGTAAATGAAAAAGAAGCCGCCGTCATCGAAGGGCTGCTCTGCGCCGAAGTTTTGGCAGCGTTCGACAAAGGTTTTTGCTCTCTGAATTGCGGGATCGTTGCTGGAAATGCCGGCCGCACGCAGAGCTGATAGAGCGGCCAGCGTGGCGGAGAGATTGGATTCGGTCAAAGGAGGCGTGAGCTGACCGGCGGGCGGCTTGCGCGGCAGCGTCGGACAGTAGCCCCAGCCGCCATATTCCTTGTCCGCCGGCTGCCAGCCCAGAGCCTCTGTCAATTGACGTTCACGCAAATAAGCCAGCCAGGCGTCGCGCACCTTGCGCCCGGATGCAGTGTTCTCAGCGCTGAAAAGCAAGACCGCGCCCGCCGACGTATGCACAGGCTGGTTGAAGCCGTATGGCCCCGGGTCAATGGTGCCGTCCGGCTTGACCAAGGAGGCGAGATAAGCGAGGCCGCGTCGATAGGCTTCGTTCCGCTCCGGCGAAGCCGGCAGGGCGCGCAGCGCTTGCAGCACCAGAGGCGTTAGCGAAGCGCCGTCCTTGAGTGCGCCGTAGTGATCCGAGCGCCAGGCGCCATCCGCCGCCTGCTGGGCGACAAGGTAGCGGCCACCGCTTGCCAAAGCCCGGTCGATGCGATCCGCTTGTGATGGGGTCGGCTCGACGTGGGCATGGCCTGAGCCACAGCCGGTCGTGAAGGCTGCTGCAAGAGCGAAGACAACGATGAAGGAGCGATCTGGAACAGACATCTTATCAGTGAGCCAAATGTAAAATATCGAATACTGAATACTGAATTACAAATGTCGGGAGGGCACTTCGACATTGAATATTCAGTATTCAATATTCAATATTTTTTCTGCCCTCATTTGCCGCCCTTGATCTTGGCGACCGTGGGCACGGGAGCCCGATCCGCCATGAGCACGAGCAGGGCTGTCGCCGTGCAGAAGGTCTTGCCCGTGATACAGTGCTGCCCCGACCAGGCGCCGTCCTTGTCCTGGATGCGCGTCAGGTTATCGATCATGGACTTGTCCCAGGACGCCCAGTCCTTGCCGCCCTTGACGACCAGGGTCTCGCTGATGTTCATGTAGCTCAGGAACTCCTCGCCGCCGTTGGAGCCGAAGCCCTGGATGAACTGCTGGTCCTGCAGCCGCTTGACGACGGCATGCGTGGCCTGCTCGCAGGTGTTCTCGACCTCGGCAAAGCGCTTCAGGTCGGCCTCAGCCTTGTCCTTGTCGGCCTTGGAGGACGTGGGCTTGGCCAGGATGTCGCGGGCCTTCTTCTCTTGAAGACGATTGGTGTTCACCGATTCCTGCAAGGCGGCCACGCTGTTGCCTGCGGTGTAGATCGGCACACCTGCGTCCGATGGTCCTGCGGCAGGAGCGGTTGTCGCAGCACGGCCGGCAGCCGGTCCCGCAATGCCGCCGCTTCCTGGGCTACCTTTTATCCCACCAAGCTCTGACAGGCCCGCGCCGGCGCCACCCAAACCGGCGCCGCCCGCGGCCGGCGGCTTGGAAGCCATGAAGGTGCCGCTCTTGGGATCGAACGAATCCTTCGCCTGGTTTTCGGCGCGGACCAGGCTCTGCTGCTTGACCTCGCCGCCGGCCTGGCTGGCACGGTTCAGGCCCTTGCTGGCCAGACCCTGCGAGAAGACGGAGGCCCAGGCGGTGTTGCCGGCGAAGGTGCCGTCGGCCTTTTGATTGTCCTCGATCTTGCCGATGGTCTTGTTGAGCGCGGCTACGAGCCGTTTCTCGCTCTTCTCATCGGGCATATGTCCTTTCAGCTCGGCCAGCACCATGGCGGCAAGGAAGGTGTCCACATAGGGGCCGATCTTGCCCTGCACCTGTGTGCCGCGGATATCCGTGACGTAGAGCGATTTGGAGTCGGACTTCTCGATGCTTGCGCAAAGGAATTCGGCGGCGCGGACCAGGTTGCCGGCGTACTTGCCTTCGCGCGGCGTGTTGCCGGCGCGGAGCAGCGCCAGCGCAGCGGCGCTGGTGTTGGCGACATCCGGCGGGTCGGAGACGTTGGCGCCTTCGATGCGGCCGCCGCCTTGCAGATCGTTGCGCCAGCCGCCGCCCTGGCCCCAGCCGCCGTGCTGGTTCTGCTGACCGGCGAGGTAGGCCAGGGCCTTTTCAATGCTGGGAGTCAATGGCTTGGCTTTGACCGCGGCGGAGGCGGCCGGCCGGGCAAGCGGAGCCTCTGCCGAACTGCCGGTTTGTTTGGGCGCGTCGCCGGCGCGGAGACCGGTCAAGCCGGCGAAGGCCGCCAGACTTGCCAGCAGCAGTGCCAGGCGGATGCGGGTTTGTCGGTGCATGGGATGTACCCCCATAAAAGTGATTGGACGTTTTCGGACACGAGGGAAGCGTGTGTTTGAAAGTCTACCAGGACGCGCCGCGCGGCGTTGTAACAACCGTGTAAAGATCAATTCGGTAGAACGGCGCGCCGGCCTACGATCGGCCCACACTAGTAAGACGTGGCTGGGCCGAAATTGTTTCCTGGTTCCGTATCAGCGTGCGTGATTCGGCAGCATTGTAACCCGCAGCGCCAGCAAGGGGCCAGCCAGCAAAGGCCCTTGCTGGCGCTGCGGGTTACAATGCTGCAAGATCCTGCACGGCTATTTAGTGAGAAGCGCATGATTGCGGGCGAATCATTTCTTCTTCGGCAGCGGCGGCGCGATGGTGATGTCGAGGCCGTCGCTGCCCAGGTGATTATCCAGGAGATCGATGCGGCCGTTTTCGCGTAGCCTGGCGAAGACCTTGCCGATCTCGTTCCACCAGATCTGCGCCAGGTAATGCGGGTTGGTGCGGCGCGACTCCTGGTACTGACGGAGCCGTTTTTCAAAGCTGGCCGCTTCCGCGCGGGCGCCGACGAGCTGCTCCTGGACGTAGGCGGCGGTCATTTTTCCCAGGCGATCTTGTTCCGCCTCGGCGGCGTTCAAGCGGCCGGCGGCTTGCTGGCGCGCCTTGTGGACCGTGGTGCCGATCTCCGTCTGGGCACTGCTCACCTGGTCGAACTCCCGCTTGACCTCGTCCGGCGGAAACAGGTAGCTGACGCTGGCGCCCTGGATGCGGACCCCCAGCCGATAGGGTCTGAGCAGGGCCGCGACGCGCCGCGTCAGCACAGCCGGCAACTCAGCCTTGCCGGCGATCAATACCTCATCCACGTTGCGTCCGGCCAGCCACTCCGCCAGCACGGCCTCTGCCGTCCGCGCAATGACGCCATCGCTGCGCTCGACGTTGACGACGTAATCTTCAATGTGAGCGCTGTCCACGGCATAGTCCACCACGACCTGGACGTTGACAAGATTCTGATCGCCCGTGAGCAGTTGGCCGGCGGGGGTGGTCTCGTCCATGTCATCTGCCTGCGGTTGAAAGCCGACGCGCACGCGGCGGACAAGGTCCACGGGCACGCGATCGACGCGATCCATGCCATAGGGCAGCCCGACCAGCAGGCCGGGACCGGAGATGTCCACGACCTTGCCGAAGCGGCGGACCACGGCGCGCTCGCCCGGCCGCACCTGCGTAAAACCCGTGAGCAGGTAAGCAAGCAGCCCGGCGGCCACCAGGTAGAGGAACCAGCGCATACCTATGGGCCTCCCCCGGTCTCCGGCTTGTTGGATGTGATGCGGCCGTTCTCGGGCTTGGGCAGCGGCTTGCTGGTCCCCGGCGGCGGCGGCTTGAAGAGCAGGTCGAACAGGTCGCGGTTGCTCGACATCAGGAGCACGGTCTTGTTGTCGCCCAGGATGCGTTCGTACTCGGCCAGTTTTTTCAGAAAGGTATAGAAGGCGACGTCCTGGCTTTGGGCCAGATTGCGAATGCGGTCGGCGTCCGCCTCGGCCTGGCCTTTGAGGCGTTGTTCGCGGGCGCGGGCGTCGGCGAGCAGCGTGCGTTCCTGGTACTCGGCCTGGCTGAGGATTTCGCGCGACTTCTTCAGGCCTTCATTCTGATAATCGGCGACCTTGCGGTTGCGCTCGCTGCGGATGCGATCGAAGATCGCGTCGCGCACCTGGGCTGGATAGTTGAAGCGGCGCAGGCGGATGTCCACCAGCTCGACGCCATAGGCGCTACGGGCCTTGTCGCGCAGGCTTACGCGCTCGCCGCCGCTGTCTTCATCGGTCTTGATCTGATCGAGCAGCCGCTGGCTCAGCTTCTGCATACGCTCCTCGACCTGCGGGGCGGGGGCGATGCTGATCAGGTCTTCGAGCTTCATGTTGCCGATCTCGGCGCCGATCCGGCTGCTGATTTCTTGCCCGAGGATGGTCTCGACCCGGTCGGGTGTGCCGATGGCGCGGACGAACTGATCCACGCCCGCCTTGTCGGCAATCCGCCAGCATGCGTAGGCGCTGATGGTAAGCGGCTTGTCGATGGTCTTCAGGTTGGGATCGCGCGTGAGCAGTTCCGCGCTGGGCAGATCGAAGACCTGCAAGCGACGATCCAGGCGCTGCACGGACTGGACCGGCCAGGGGATTTTGAAATGAAGGCCGGCTTCCGCCGGCAACGTGCCGTCGTAGGTTGCGACCGGCTTGCCGAATTGCGTGACGTAGACGAACTCGCTGCGGTCAACCGTGAAGTATGCTGACGCGAGCAGGCACAAGCCCAGGACTGCCAGGCCCGTGATGAACAGTTTCTTACGCATGATTGCACCTGATTGTCTTTAACGGCGGTCCTTGGATTCTTCATTTCGTGGGTTGCGCGGGCCGCGCTCGGGGGAGGTCAAGAACGGGACGGGCAGCCGGAGTTGCTCCGCATCGAGGAACAGCAGATGTCTGCGGCCCGGCACTTGCTCCGCATCAATGATGACCTTGTCGCGGCCGGCGAGGGCGCGCGTCAGGGTGTCCCAGAGCAAGCGGAAGTCGGTCAAGGCAGCGGCGGCGGCCAGCCGCTGCTGCCGCTTGCGCTGGTATTCGGCATAGGCCAAAGCCGGCTGATGAGAGCGCCACGTCGCCGCGAGACTTTCGGCCAGCAGCCGCGCTTCTTCAGAGAAGCTCAAGCTGCTTCTTAGCGCTTGCCTGGCAAGGAAGGCGTCGTGAGCCGCTTCGGCCTGGGAAACGATTTCGTGAGCCGTGGCGCGGGCCTGCGCTTGCATCTGAAATGCCGTCGCTTCGGCTTCGGCTACCCGTTTGGCCGCCTCGGTTTCCGCTTCTTTGATCTGACGCTCGCGCCCGGCCATGGCGCGCGTCACCTCATGGTATCCCGCCACGACCTCCTGGGGGGGATGGACGTCCTGCAGCGTCAGGCCGCTGAGCCTGATGCCCAGGCCTCCGTAAGCGGAGCAACGCCGGTGAATTCGAGCCAGCACCTGCTGCTGGAAGACTTCGCGGTTGCTCGTGAGCAGGTCGAGAAACGGCTCGGCCGCCACCGATTGGCGCAGCACCGATTCCCCGATCGCGCGCAGGAGAGCGTCCACGTTGCTGACACTGAAGAGATAGACATGCGGATCGGCGATGATATAGCGGACGGTCGCCTGCAATTCCACGAGATCGCCGTCCCCGGTGATCATCAGCGCTTCCTCGCCGACGTTGCTGGCGCTGACTTCCTCGTGTGGGCTGGACCAGGCCAAAGCGCCGGGACGACCGCGGCGCCGGCCCAAAGAGCGAAAGCCGATGTCCACGGCATGCACGCGCGCCGGCTGCAAGCGCAGGGTATCCTCAACAGGCCACGGCCAGCGCCAGTGCAACCCCGGGCCAAGATCCGCGATCGGTTCACCGAAGCGGCGCACGACCGCCAATTCGTCCGGGCCGACCTGAACGAGGCCGCTTAGCGCATAAAGCGCGAACAGCAGAGCGGCCAGACCGGCCAGGACAGGCCGGGCATGGTCTTCCAGCCAGTGCAGGAAGTCGTGCAGGCTGGCGTGTTGCTCCATCCACTGGTCCGTCGAATGCAGCGCGCCCCGGAAGCGCTGCCAGGCCGGGCTGCGCGGCGCGCGCTCGAACCAGAGCAAACGCATGGCATTGAGCAATACTGCCAGCGAGCCGATTTGATGGTAGATGACGGCGGCGAGCGGCGATTGCTCGTACCAGCCCGGCGGCGCGAACAACGGCCAGAGCCAGGCCGTGAGCACGATGCCCAGCCCGTTCACGACAAAGGCAAAAATGATAATGTTCTGGTGGATGATGCGAACGGTCGCGCGCGACAGCCGCAGCAGCAGCGGCAACGGCCGGAGCGGATCGCCCATGAGGACCAGGTCCCCCGCCTCGGCGGCGATGTCGGTGCCGGCGCCGCCGAGGGCCAGGCCGACGTCGGCGCGTGCCAGCGCAGGCGCATCGTTGATGCCGTCGCCGACCATGGCCACCTTGTGTTGTTTCTGCCAGGCGGCGATGAAATCGGCCTTCTGTTCCGGAAGCAGACCGGCGTGCACGTCGGTGATGCCGAGATTGTCGGCCACTGCGTGCGCCACCGCCGGCCTGTCGCCGGACAGCAGGGCAATGTCGCGGATGCCCAGTTGCCGCAGTTCGGCGATAACTCCGGCTGCCTCGGGGCGCGGGCGATCGCGCGCGCCGATGATCCCCAGGATGACGCCGTCACGCGCGACAATGAGGGCAGTCTGGCCGGATTGGTCCAGGCGCTCAAGAAGTTGACGCAGTTCCGGACCTGGTGCGATACCCTGTTCTTCGAGAAGCCTTTGGCTTCCCACGATCAGCGTGCCGCGCGGCGTGCGGGCCACGACTCCGGCGCCCGGATGGGCGACAAATTCATCCACGCTTTCCGGAATCAGACCGCGCTGCACCGCCGTCTGAATCAGCACGCGGGCAAGCACGTGTTCGCTCTTCTGTTCGGCGGTAGCCGCGGCGTGGAGTAGTTCTTCGGCGGCAATGCCATTCAGCGGGAACAGGTCGCCCAGTTCGAGGCGGCCTTCGGTGAGCGTGCCGGTCTTGTCAAAGGCAAAGGCGGTAACCCCCGCCAGTCGCTCCAGCGCCGAACCGCCCTTGATCAGCACGCCGGTTCCCGCCAGCCGGCCGAGTGCCGCAATGATGGCCGCGGGCGTTGCCAGAATAAGCGCGCAAGGACATGCCACCACGAGAACGGATAGAGCGGGATAAAGGCTGCGGCTGACATCGCCCCAACCGAGCTTGCCGTCCGGCCGCAGCGACAGCCAGCGACCGCCTAGACTTACGAGAAACGTGAGCGCGGCCAGGCTTAGAACCGCCGGCAGGAAGTAACGCGCTAGCTTGTCCGCGGTGCGTTCCAGAGGCGCCTTGTCCTTGAGCGCCTGGCGGGTCAGCGCGATCACGCGCCCGGCGACGGTCTGCTGAGCGACCCGGCGCGTCCGGATGGTCAAGGCGCCGAACTGATTGATCGAACCGGCCAGGACTTCATCGCCGGGTTTCTTTTCCACAGGCAGGCTCTCTCCCGTCAGCGCGCTTTGATCGACCGCCGAGCCCCCCTCAATGACCACGCCATCCACGGGCACCTTGCCGCCCGGCTTGACGAGGACACAATCCCCGGCTTGCACGTCACCTGTGAAGACGCGCACTTCCTGGCCGTCGCGCAGCACCCAGCACCGGCGCGGGAAGACCTCGGCGATACGCTGAATGGCCCGTTGGGTCCGCTCGAAGGTCAGGCTCTCCAGACATTCACCGACCAGGCCGATGAAGACAATCTCGGCGGCCACGAGCGGCTCGCCCATGAGAATGGCGGCGACACAGGCCAGGGCCAGTGCCAGATCGGCGCCTAGCCGGGCTTGGAATAAGCCTTCCAGCGCGCCAAAAAGAACCCGCGCGCCACCCAGGATAGCCGCCAGCAGAACGATGCGATAACCGCCGACCTCCTGTGACCAGCGCGCCCAATCAGGCACATTGACCCCCAGTCCGGCCAGCCAGGCAGCGACGCGCGGCCAAAGGTCAATGGCGATGATGGAACCGATGAGCGCCGTCAGCAGGTAGAGCGACAGATTGCTCCTGCGCTCGAGGACGGGGTCAACATGTGAAATCTCACGATGCATGCGTGCTATATCGGGGTCAGCGACAGGAACCAGCCGGGTGGGCAAGTCCAATTCCCTGGATTTGCGTGTGTCATTCAGGCTATGGCGGCCGGCGGCACGAGTCAAGCGCCTCTTCTCCCGCGCCTGCTGGCGGATAGACAAATCCTCATGCCGATTTACTTCATGCTCCTGGACGCCAGGCAATTTCATCAGGATATCGTTCCTGCGCTGTCGGTTAGCTGGCGGCAGCGCAGTTTTGCCGCTTGCTCGGACTTATGCCGCAGTCTGCTGCCCGCCGCTCAGAGCTTCGAGGAGAAGTTCCGTGTGCCCGCCGGCCAGGCGATCATGAGCAAGGTCATGCACGGCTTGCCATTCGATCGCGACCGCTGGAAGCTTCTGGTCGGCGAGATTCTACTTTTCGCCGCCGCGGAGGTCCCCGAAATCGAAGTCGTTCCAGAAACGTTGCTTTGCCTGCTCGCTCCCGATGCATATCTTAACGAGGAGGTTGAACGTCGAAACTTCCCGTCCATTCAGCAAGCCCATGCCGGCGCTCGCGACCTTGACTTCGGGGGCAAGGTCTACCGGCCGGAGAAGGCCGGTTATAACGACACTCCGGATGTTGACCGGCTCGCTTCCTATCTTGGCGCCCAGGAACCGGATCGCTGGACGGTCTCCGACCTGAAACGGCTGCGCGAGGTAAACGACGATGCGGAGCGAGCTGACGAACTGGCATTTGCTCGCGAGTGGTTTCCCGCCCTTCGCGAACTCTACCAGCAGGCGCGGGTAAACAGGCAAGTGGTGGTTTGTGAAGTGCTGTAGGCGGTCCCGGCGCAAGCCAATTATCTATCACGCCGTGACCGGTGGGAACCGCCCGTCGCTCTGCGGCGTACAGAATATTCCTGGCGCGCGTGGAACCGGCAGTCTTCCTGGGGGTGCCGATTCGGGGCTCGCTATTGAAAGGAACATCAGCGTCAATAGCATTTTGGCGGTTGCTCGGCGGATTTAGCGGTTTTTTCAAGATCGCCATAGTTCGCCAACTCTCTTGGCGGGCGAACTACCGCCATTTTGGCAGTCGGCGGCTCGGCAGCCGTTGCAACATCGACGGTGTCGAATCGGCACTCCGGGAGCTTGTGGAGGTTAGGTTTCCTTGCTGGGTCCTATTTTCGTCCGCGAATGGCTGACCGTACCGCGCCAGCCGCGCCACTATGTCATGCGGGTCGCCTACCTGGGGCTTCTGTGGGTCCTCGGACTTACCGCCTGGCAATACACGATCGGCTGGGAGCAGACCGCGACGCTGGGAGACAACGCGCGCTTCGGCTTCCTGCTCTTTCAGGTCCTGACCTATTACGTCCAGCTACCGCTCTTGATCTTCTTTTCCGCCCTGTCGGCGGCCAGTGCCGTGGCCCGCGAAAAAGATCGCCGGACCTTCGTGCTCCTCTTGATGACGGATCTCCGCAACTATGAGATCGTTCTGGGGAAGCTGCTGGGTAGCCTGTTGCAGATCGTGCTGTTGCTGGGGACGATGGTGCCGTTTCTTTTTCTGCTCGTCCTCCTGGGCGGCGTGGCGCCCGAGCAAGTGGTACAGGCAACCGTGGTGATGGCCGCCACGGCATTGGCGGCCGGCTCGTTGGGAAGTCTGATTGCCTTGTGGCGAGATAAAACCTTTCCGGCGCTGGCGCTGACGGCTTTGTTCCTGGTGCTCTACCTGTGCCTGGTGCAGGGGCTTGGTAAACTGCCGGCGCTCGCCGATTGGCTCGGCGTGCACAGTTCCCATCAGTGGCTCGCCGTGGAGACGTGGCAGAAGTGGTTGAATCCCTTTCAGGCCATGGAGAGCGTGCTGGAAACCACCGCCGAAAACGCAGCGGCCTTCGCGCCTCCGTATCGCTTTGCTGTCGCCATGCTGGTGCTCACGTTCCTGCTCAATGCCTGGGCGATCCTGCGCCTGCGCGTTTGGAATCCGAGTGGCGAGCCGATCATGCAACGCGAGGCGCCGGGAACGGAAGCGGATGAAGACAAGGATCGCGCCGCGGCCCATGCTGCTCCCGGCGCGGTTCGCGGTGTCTGGGCCAACCCGATCCTGTGGCGCGAGATATGTACCCGCGCTTACGGGCGGCGTCCGCTCCTGGTAAAAGTCGCCTACTTCGTGGCGCTGGCCCTCATTTGCACGGTCGCCCTGGAGCCGTTGTGGGCTTCCGGCCCGCGCAGTCCTTACCTCGCCGCCTACGGTCTCGTGTCGGTCGGCGTGCTGAGCTTGCTCCTCGTCAGTGCTCAGGCCGTGACGGCCATCACCTCGGAGCGCGACACGGGCGCGCTGGACCTGTTGCTGGTGACCGATCTGACGCCGCAAGAATTCATCTTCGGCAAACTCCTGGGCATCTGCTACAACGCCAAGGAATACCTGGTCCCGCCTCTCATCCTGGCAGTGGTCTATGGCTGTTATGGGATGCTGGCGACGCCCCCGCGCGCGCATCCGGAACTGGCACTCTCCAAGAACGTGGAAGCCTTGCTTTGCATCGAAATGGGAGCCGTTATTCTGATGGGATTCGCCTGCGTGCTGGGTGTGCATGTGGCGCTGCGAAACGTCAACAGCCAGGCGGCCATCGTCAACACGCTGGCGACCATTTTCTTCCTGTCCGCGGGCACAGGGTTCTGCATCAAGCTGATCCTGATCAATAGCCGTTTCGAATCGCAATGGTTCAGCTTCATCTTCTTCCTGGCGGCGGGCATCGGCGGTCTTCTCTGGGTGCTCAGCGCCGATCGGCCCTCGGGCGCCTTGACGCTGGCCAGTTTTCTGGATCCGCCTGCCGTCTTCTACGCGGTCACCACGATTCTCATCGCCAAGCCGGGAAGCGAAGAGTCCGGCGATCCCCTGGTGCCGTTCCTGGTCGTCGGCGGCGCGTTCGGGTTCACCGTGGCCGCGATGCTCGTGCCGCTTTTGAGCGAGTTTGACGTGGCCTTGGGACGGACAACGGCGGGACAGGAGTAGTTCGAGATTAGAAAGGCAAGTAACGGACCTGGTTCACCCATTCTTCCGCTTCGCTTGCCACCGAAACCATTATCAAGGAATGTGATCGTTGAAATCATGGTTAACCAGGTAGCGCGGCCGGCTCATTTCTGCTCCCGGACGCGCGCGCTCTGCAACTTACGAAGGCGTTCCACAACTGGACTCGGTATTTGATCAACTTTTGCGCGAAAAGCCTCCCAGACCTTTTCTTGCTTTTTCAGATACTCGTCGACTGTCTGTTGATTAGCCAGATAAAAGGCAATAGCTCCGTAGACTTCTTCAAGGCTGAGAGTCGGATACTGGTCCTGAATGGTTTCTGGCGAGTGACCGAGTTGAAAACCGATCACCACTGAATCAAGCGAGACGCGCGTTCGACCGACGCGATAGACGCCGAACTCATCGGTGCGCACATACGATTTGGAGTTGTCCATGTCTGCCATTATCCCATCCGCCCGGTTCAAGGCTCGGGAAAGCGCAGCTTGCGTTGCGGGTCCAGGAGCCGGGCAAATAACGCTTGCTTTTCCCCCTGGTAGCTCAATTGGAACAACAAGCGGTTTTGTCCTTGTCGCAATTGCACCTCTACGCCTGCCTGGTCGGGCGAGGCAACCCCAGCCCCCGGTCTTCCCTGGTAGATCGGTTGGCCGTTGAGCCACACGCGGATCGAAGCACCCGTTCCCAGTTGCAAACGCGAACGCAACGCTTCGGGTGCCGTTACTTCTGCGGCCACGTATACAACCTGGTCAGCCTTATTGTTCATCGGCGGCAGGGGAATTTTCCCCTGGGGGCCGACAACTGGCCACTTCCAGTCGGCTTCCTTGCTCTTCAAGGGATCCGCCTTATTGATTTGAACCGACGCCTCTTCCGCGAAAGGTCCGGCGACGGCGACATCGGTCAAGAACGGGCTGGCCATCACGTAGCGAATCAAGTCTCGAAAGTCTTGCTCGGTCAGGTTCTTGTTCAAACCTTCCGGCATCAGGGATTTTTCCTGCACGGTGATTTCGTCGATGTCTTTTCGCAAGATTACCTTGAGGTTGTCATTCTCGTTCTTCAGCGTCACCGACCGATCGTCTTCCGCGTGCAGCAATCCTGTCTCGACGCGGCCATTCTTGAAGGCGACGAAGCGGGTGTAATACGGCTGCCCCACGACGCGATTCGGATCGAGGATGTTGACGAGCAGATAGTCAATGTCGCGGGCGGCGCCGTCCAGGTTTGGACCGACATCGTGCCCCTTGCCCTCAAAACGGTGGCACTTGGCGCATTGGTTATCGAAGACCTGCCGGCCTTTCGCAAACGAGCCGCGGCCTTCCCCGAGCGCAGTGCGCATGTGTTCGATCAAGGCATTGAGCTCGGCCGGTGTCCTGTCTCGTACCTTGCCCCATACGGCCTCGATCTGGCCATTGAGTTTGTTGTCGCGCAAAGCGCGGATCCGCAGGATCGTGTTGTCATTGAGATCGGTGCGCGGCACGTCCTTGCGGCCCACCGCGGTCAACAAATCCCCTGCCCAATCCTTGCGCCCGGCCAACAAGTTCACCGCCTCGACGCGCACCGGCGCCGGATAGGAACTCCAGCCTTTGAGTACCACGCGGCCTACTTCGGGACGATCGTAATGAGCGAGCGTGCGGCAAATCTCACAGCGCACTTCTTCGTTGGCCTCGCGGGCCAGCAGATCTTGCAGCGGCCGCAGCGCTTCCACGGGGTGCGCCGCTGCCAGGTCCCGTACCGCGTCCACGCGTTCCCCCGTCGCCTTGTGCGGATTCATCGCCAGAGCCAGCGCGTTTTGCAGCGCCTGCAGGTCATGGAACTTTACCGCCAGCCGCCGCGCCAGACGTTGCACTTCCAGATCGGGATCACGTTGCAGGACCGTCGCGACCGCATGCCAGTTATCGGGAGGTTCGAGTTGCCGATTCTCGAGACCTTGCAGCAGCCCTTCGAGGGCACGGCGGCGAACGACTGAGCTATTGATGTCCTGTAGAAAGCCGATCGCTGCCTTGATCGCCGCGGCGCGGTTCGTGGCCAGGAGCCGCCGGCACACGCGGGGCATAATTTCTTCGCTGAGCAGCGGATTGTCTTCCGCATGCTGAGTCAGAAATGCCAGAGTGCTCCCCTGCCCGGATGCCACAACCGGCTCATACGCCAGCCAGATCATCAAAGGAATATCCGGATCGTGTGCGTCTTCCTTGTGAAGCAGCAAGTTCTCGAGCACCGGGAGACGTGCCTCGAGCGGCAAGTGCTGCGCGGTGCAGGCTAGCTGCAAGCGGACCACCGGCGAAGGGTCGGCCCTGGCTACCTCGGCGAACCGCGCCAGCATACTGGCCGACAGCGCCTGTTCTTCGCCGGCCAAGCGAACGGCCCACGAACGAACCCAGGGACTAGCGTGTTGCAGGACCTTAGTGAGCGTTGCCTCACCAAGCGCGCCGACGGCATGCAGTCCCCACAGGCCGCGCAGGCAGAGCGTGTCTTCCTTCCCGGCCGTCGCCATTTCCTCAAGCAGCGGCGCCACGGAACGGTCGCGCCGTTCGCCGAGCAGACGAAGCGCCGTGCGATGCCACCACCGGTTGTTATTCCTGAGCAGGTCGACCAGCTCGCGGCTCGACTTCTGGGACAGGTCGGGCGGTGGGCTGGCTTTCATGCCTTGCCGCTGAATCTTGTAAATGCGGCCATGGGTCATGTCCCAGCTATCGGGCGCGGCCTGGTGACAGGGGTTTTGATCGTGCCAGTCGATCACATAAATGGAGCCATCGGGCCCCCAGCGCATATTGATGGGGCGAAAGTTCTTGTCGCCGCTGACAAGAAAATCGGCGCCGTGATGGGCAACGTACGTGGAGCCACGACGCTCCAGGATGTCGCGTTTGATGCTGCAGCCATGGATACTGCCCATGAGCACGCTATTCTTGAGCTCCGGCGGAAGGTCGTCGCCCTGGAGGACAAGCACGCCGGCGTGGGCCCAGCCGCTCTCCTGATGGTGGGTGTGGTCGCTGATCTCGCGCAGCAGACCGTAAGCGTACGGGTTTTGACTGCTGCCGGCCTGGCGAATGTAGGTTCCGCCGGGAATGATGTGGAAGAAATGCGGGATGACGCAGGCGGCCAGAAACGCCTGGCCATGCGCGTCGAAGTCCAGACCCCACGGATTGCTCGTCCCCTCGGCGAAGATGTCAAAGGCGCGGGCCGGGTAGTTGTAGCGCCAGATAGCGGCGTTCATTTTGACCTCGCCGACCTTCGACTGCGTGAATATACCGTGCAGCCCGTAAAGCCGTCCGTCTGGACCCCATTGCAGGGTGTTCAGGACCTCGTGGGTATCCTGGCTGCCGAATCCGCGCAGCAAGATCTCATGTTTGTCGCAGTGTCCGGCGCCCTTCGTGTCCTGCAAAAAGAGCAGATAGGGAGCAGCCCCCAGGAAGACGCCGCCGTAGCCCACTTCGATGCCGCTGGCCATATCGAAGCGCGGCAGCTCCTTGCCCTCGGCCCAGACCGTGACCTTGTCTGCCTTGCCCGAACCGGTGCTGTCTTCCAGAAGTTTGATGCGATCGCGCGGCATCTTGCCGGGCGGCGTCCGCCGGGGATATTCGTAGCATTCCACCACCCAGAGCCGCCCGCGTTCATCCACAGTGAAGGCAATTGGATTGATAATATCGGGCTCAGCCGCAAAGACTTTCACTTCCCAACCGGGCGGCACCTGCATGCGCTTCGCCGACTCTTCCGGTGACAGATAAGGCTGGCCGGAAGGCCGCGTATTCACGAAGCCGTATTCGCTTTGAGCCAATGCAGCGGGCTGCGGCCAGGAGGACAGGATCGCCAGCGCCAGCAACAAACGTCGGTAAGCCATCGCAGCTCCAAAAGCGAAATTCCATAGGGGGGATATTCGGGTTGCTGCCTTTTTACTTGCTCGGGCTGCGCTTAGCCAGCGTATAGTTCGAGATCAAAAGTCTCGCGGTCCTCGAATCTGTCTTCTCCTGGACTATAAACCCGGCGCACCGCATGCAGATGCCGGCCGGCAATGGTGTAGTCGCCATAGGACCAACGCCCCTCCTGCGTCGCTGTGCCTGCACAGACAACGGGAAATGGCGCGAGCTTCGAGGACAATAAATGGTAGGCCGTATGGCGATGACCGTGCAGCCACAGGCAGACTCTGCCCGCGCGAGCTACCGCCAGCAAATCCGCGAGATCGCGCAGACCGTGGTGGTGTTTCTCCGGCTCGCCGTCGACCAGTGTGACCGGGTAGTGCGTCACCAGAATTCGCGGCCGCTCATCCAGGCGCTGGAAGAGAGCCGCCAGGCGGCCGAGCTGTTCGGCTCCCACGCTGCCGGCCGCATCCCAGGGCCAGATGTTCCCCGTGCACGAGTTGATGGCCACCAGCCAAACCGGGCCGACCGCCTGGGCAAACGGGTAGACCTGCCCATCCACGCGCGTGCCGGTTTGCCAGGGAACGAAGCAGCGCTCGAAGAGGCCCGAGGCTGCCGTAGCGCGGGTGTAATAATCGTGATTGCCTGGCACCGCCAGCCCGGGAAGCGCATCCTGTCCCCCCACGCCCAGGATCTCCGCGGCGCGGGCAAACTCGCGCGGAAATCCCAGCGCCGTGGCGTCACCGGAGAAAACCACATGATCCGGCCGACGCCGGCGCAGCTCAGCCGCGAGCGTTTGCAGCACCTTGTCGGCCAGGCCGAAGCTCTTGCCGCGCCCGAGCCAGCGCCAATGCAGCCAGCCGGTCAGGCGCTTGTTGAACCAATCGCCCGGCCGCCAATCACTTTCCGCCGCGGCGATGTGCAGGTCGCTCAGATGGGCCAGCCGCACCGGAGGTGCGGACGGGTCGCTGCTTATGCTCATCCGTTCTGGACCTCATTTAGCCGGCTTCGTACAATCTCCCAGTCCTCCTGGTCGTGAAAGATGGGGACTGGCCGCGGCCATACTTTGCCGGATCGCCTTGGAAGGAATGCGTGTTCATGCCCAAGATCGTGTTTGTCAACGAAAAGCAGGAAATCGAGGTCCCGGATGGCGCCAACCTTCGCAAGGAAGCGATCAAGGCGGGCATTCAAGTTTATAAAGGTATGCACCGTTTTTTGAACTGCCGCGGCAACGGCCTGTGCGGCTCGTGCAAGGTGCTGGTCAAGAAGGGCATGGAGAACCTGAGCCCCAAGGGCCTTCTCGAACGTTTCACGCTCGCCACCGCCCCCACGACCATGCTTTCCGTCGTCGGCCACGAGGATGAAATGCGGCTCTCTTGCCAGTGCCAGGTCCATGGCGACTGCACTATTGAAACGAAGCCGGCGTTCAACTGGAGCGGCGACAATTTCTGGCAGAAGCCCTACCCCAACAAGTAGCCGTCATGGCGTCTTTTTCTTGGTCCCGCCTTTGTCCGCGGCCTCTTTCTTGGCGGCCCGGCTCACGCGGCGCTGCGTCTCGGCCTTGCGGCCATCGGCGAAGGAAGCCAGGCAGTACTTGATCCGTTCGTCGATCAGCGTCTGGTTGGCGCTGCCGCTCGGAAAAAATGCAATCGCCACGCGGTAATAGCTGTTCTGCGGGATGTAAAGCTGCAGCGTGTCCTTTTGATAAAAGTCATAAGCCTGCGGTTTGTCGAGCTGGCGCGGGATGCTCTTGACGGTCGGCGTGGAGGGCGACTTGAGGAGGGCCGCCACGACCGCGGTTTTGAATTTTTCCACGTCGTCGTCACTTTCCACGGCCAGCAGTATTTTCTGGAACCCCGATTCCGGCTTCAGCGATCGGTACACATCGAACTTGCCTTCCGCCTTTTCCTCCGGGTTATGCGAAACGCCGAGGGGCACGCGCAGGAAGAACTGCTTGTACTTTACGCCGCCTTCTTCTGTTACACGGTCGGACAGGTTCACCGGACGGTCGTTGAGATTTTTGTTCTCTTCCTCCATGTACTTGAGCCGTTTTTCCTGCACCTCGAGCCGGGCCTCATAGTCGGTCAGGCCGCAACCGCCGCTGCCAAGCAAAAGAGCCAGCATCAGGAAACCGATTCGTCGCTGAAATGATCGAGCAAGCAAGGGCATACTCCCGTGGCACGTAAAGGCCGAACCTCTTCAAGATAACATCGCGGGGGGCATTCTGGAATAGTGGTACCCAATACTCAGTACTCAGTACTCGGTACTCGGTACTCAGTACCCAGTACTCAGTACTCGGGTACTCAGTACTCGGGTACTCAGTACTCAGTACTCAGTACTCGGTACTCGGTACTCAGTAGGTAGCCAGTACCCGGCAGCACAAACCGCCGCCAGCCTTGCCCGCCGGATGCCTTGACAGCGGGCCGGCCGCCTCTGACAATCGCTTCAGGAAGCAAACAGGTGGAGCAGCTGCGATGGTCAAGTACAGTTTTCCCGGCAAGATCGTCCTGGTAACCGGCAGTTCGCGCGGCATGGGCGCGGCTATCCTGCAAGCCTTTGCAGCCGCGGGGGCCACCTGCATCGTCAACTATTTCAATGATCCGGACGGTCAGAATCGCCGCGATGCCGAGGAGACCGCTCAGCGCCTGCGCGCGCTCAGGGCGCCGGTCCATATCATGGATGCCGATGTACGTCGCTATGAATCGGTAGAGAGCCTCATGAAACGGATCAAGGCTGACCTGGGCGGGCTCGACATCCTGGTCAACAATGCCGGGATCTGCAAGGATCGCACGCTGAAAAAAATGTCCCTCGAGGAGTGGCACAGCGTCCTGGAGACCAACCTGGACGGGGTCTTCTATTGCTCCAAGCTCGGCGCCGAGTTGTTGCGCGACGGCGGCCGCATCATCAACATTGCCTCGATATCGGGGGTGGTCGGCTTCCACGGCCAGGCTAACTATTCCGCCGCCAAGGCCGGCGTCATCGCCATGACCAGGGTGCTGTCCAAGGAGCTAGCCCGGCGGCAGATCACCGTCAATGCTCTGGCGCCGGGCATTGTGCAGACGCCGATGCTCGGCGTGATCAAGCCGGAGGTTCTCGCGGAGTACGAGAAAGCCATCCCCCTCGGCCGGGTCGGCCGGCCGGAAGACGTCGCCAATGCGGTCTTGTTCTTCGCTTGCGAGGAGAGCGCTTACATCACCGGACAGACGCTGGCGATCACGGGTGGTTGGTACTGAGAGTCCCATGAAACAGCTCACAATCGTCATCAAACCGTTTCGCGCCGAGGCGGTGCTGCGTGCCATTTCGGAGTCGGAAGTAATTGCCTGCGTGGTCCGCGAGGCCAAGGGCTACAGCCGGCAAAAAGGCTATCTCGACCGCTACGTCGGCAGCGAGTACAGCATGGCGTTTTTGCCCAAGGTCGAGATTAACGTATGGGTCAGCGACGCCCGCGCCATGGAAGTGGAAGAGCGCATCATACGCGCGGCGCGCACCGGCCGCATCGGCGACGGCAAGATCTTCGCGCTCGCCATGGCATTGCCCGAACCGCTGGAGTTTTGAGCTTGAACTCTGCCGGCCGGCCATTGGTCGTCCCACCAGGCAAGTTTAGCAGCCACCGCATATCCTCACGCGCGCAGGCAACAGGGCCAAATATCCGGTCACAGGGCCACGGTTGGCCCTGTATGCTCTGAAACATAAATACAGCGGCCTAATGGCTTTGCGACGACGAAGAAGCAACAGGGCCAGTGGGCCACGCTTTTTGTCGAGTTTGCCAGTTTGCCAAGTTGGTGGCCACGCGTGGCAAACATGTTTCCTGTCGGAACTAACTACTGGCGCTTAGACTTACGAATTCATTAAGGGCATGTTTGCCACTTTGCCACGGGTCCCGTTCTGCAGAATTCGGGGGAACGGGAGTTTGCCCGTTTGCCAAGTTCGTCGGCGTCGAGCAGAACAATCGGCATTACTTCCACGTCACCTGACCCCGCGTCGGCATCGGGCCGGGGCAGTTCCGGATACCCGCAAGAATCGACTGCAGGCCGCAAGTCCCGCCAAGATCCTGGCGCGCCAGCCCTCTAGCATTCAGTTAGTGGGCGTGCGTCGCCCGAGCTTAGCCGTCGGAATTCGCGCCGAATTTCGCCACGACTCTTCGAAAAGAGGACAGGAAACAAAAAATGGGGACAGGCACCGCGTCCTGCCGAGCCAGTCCCCATTTTAGTTTCAGGCTCTTAAGAGTCCTGTCCCCTTTTCGCTAGTTTCGTAACCCTCTTTCCAGGAGTCTCTCGATGTTCGCCAATTTTTCTCGCCAGCTCCAGCTACTCTTCCGGACCGCCGCCTGCCGGTATGCAGCGGCCCGCCCCCGGCCCGGCCATCGGGCCGCCCGCAGCGCTCGGCTCACGGTCGAAGGATTGGAAGAACGCGCCCTCCTGGACGCGTCCGCGACCGCCTTCATGGGCTTCATCGAGGCCAACCTGGTCTCGGACATTCCGGGCATGGCCGCCACCACGGATCCCCAGTTGATCAACCCCTGGGGCATTACCGCCAGTGGACAGAGCCCGTTCTGGGTATCGGACAACCAGACCGGTTTCTCCACGCTCTACAACGGCGCCGGCAACAAGCAAGGCCTGGTCGTGACCATCCCGAGTGCTCCGGGCAGCATGTTCGCGCACTCCACGCCGACCGGGACGGTCTTCAACACCGATCCCAACGCGGCCGATTTCGCTGTCACCGCCATGGGGACCACGGCGGCCAGCAGGTTCCTGTTCGCCACCCTGGATGGCACGATTAGCGGCTGGAATGGGACCGGCACCAACGCCATCATCGCCTTTCAAAGCGCCGGCTCGATCTTTACCGGCCTGGCCATCGACACCAGCCAGGCCGCCGGCAACACGCTGCTTTACGCCGCCGATTGGGGCAAGGGCACGGTCGACGTCTTCAACGGCAACTTTCAGCAGATCGACGCGGGCGCCTTCCAGGACAGTGCCATTCCCAGCGGTTTCCGCCCCTTCAACGTCCAGGACATCAACGGCACGATCTTCGTTACCTATGCCCAGTTCGATCCGGCCACCGGCGCCGACACCGGCACGGGCGGCTTCGTGGCCGAGTTCACGCGAGACGGTGTCCTGAAGGCCACACTGAACGGCAACGGCCACCTCAATTCGCCGTGGGGCGTGGCTCAGGCCCCGGCGAGCTTCGGCAACCTTGGCGGCGACGTGCTCATTGGCAACTTCGGCGACGGACACATCAACGCCTTCGATGCCAACGGCAACTTCGTGGACGTCGTGCGCGACGCGGCCGGCAATCCGATCACCATCGGCAACCTTTGGGGCCTGCGCTTCGGCAACGGCGCCGGCAGCGGCGACGCCAACACCCTTTTCTTTACCGCCGGCGTCACCGACGCGCCGGCGACGATCTTCGGCGCCAGCGACGGCTTGCTCGGCTCCCTGCAGCCCGAGACGCAGAACCAGCTCTTCGTCAGCCAGGTCTACCAGGACCTGTTAAAACGAGGCGTGGATCCGACCGGCTTGAACGCCTGGACCGCCATGCTCAACCAGGGCATATCGCGCACCCAGGTGGTCCAGAATATCGAAACCAGCCTGGAGTTCCGCACCGATCAGGTGACGGCCATCTACAGCCAGTTCTTGCATCGGGCCGTCGATGCCTCGGGCATGGCGACCTTCACCAACCTGCTGGCCGCCGGCGACACCGTCGAGCAGGTGGAGGCGATGGTCGTCGGCTCGCAAGAGTACTTCCAGAACCGGGGCGGCGGCACGAACAGTGGCTTCCTGAGCGCCCTTTACCAGGACGGGCTCAATCGCGCCATCGATGCGACCGGCCAGGCCGCCTTCGGCATGGCCCTGGCGAACGGGGCCACGCGCGGCCAGGTCGCCGCCGCCGTTTTCGCCAGCACGGAGTTTCTCCAGGGTTCGGTGCAAGGCTTCTACCAGAACCTCCTCAAGCGCGCGGCCGACCCCACCGGGCTCAACGCGTTCGTGAACGAGTTGCAGCATGGCGTGACCGATCAGCAGGTCATCGCTGCCATCGCCGGTTCCGCGGAGTTCTTCGCTAAGGTATAAGGACAGGCTCCCCCATTGCCCGCACCGCGGCCCTGCAGGACATCGGCCGGCTCTTCGCCGCGGGCGGGCACTTCCTGATGTTGAGGGGGTGGTCAATCTGCTCGTTGACGGCAACCTGGACGGCCATGCCGAATTGCTCGGCATGCGGCTCGGGACCGAGACCTGCGTCGGCCGTCGCTTAAATGCTCCAGTCCTCAACTTGTATACCCGGGATCTGCTTATAAAGCTGGTCACGCGTTACAAGGATTGCCCCCTGAATGCGTGCAGTGGCAGCGATCCAGAGGTCGTTATCCGGCACGGTAATTCCCATGCTTTCCAAGGACGCCTTGAGATGACCATATTCCACGGCCACAGGAATGGTTACCGGTTCGCAAGGCAAAGTACCATGAATGGCCTGAGCCCGCGCTTCCAGATCGGTTCGTTTCTTTCCCGCGGGTAGCCGCTCAAGACCATAGCGGATCTCGCCCCAAACGATGACGCTTGTGATCAATGGGCCTGAATGTTTGGCCGTGCGGGCTCGGACGTGCGGATGATCGCGCATGAGGTCGCTGATAGCGTTGGTGTCGAGCAGAGCAACCGGCATTACCGGTCCTCCAGACTGCCGGGCATGTCCGCGAAAGGATCATCCCGCGTGGGCGGACGTTGACCTTGGGCGATCAATTGCTCGAGTTCGTCGACCCATGCCGCCGGGACAGATGGCGCCGCATCCAGGGCAGCAAGCAGCGCAGCGGGCGTGCCTTGACCGTTTGCTATGGGCGTCACGAGGACTTCTGTCCCGTCGACGAGCGGCATTTTTTCCAACAGCAAGATCTTTCCCTGGCGTACTACGCCTCGATAAGCCTGGCTTGCCATGACTACCTCCTAGGTGCGGGCGGTCCTCTTTGTAACCTATCATTCCCGCGAAGGGCGCAAAAGGCGAGGTCCGCCTCGGGCAGAGTTATTTCCTGCTGGACCGTCGGGACCTCGTCCGCATGGAGCGGACCAGCCGGCGCTCAATCCAACGTCTCGACGGGCGCCAGCAGATCACAAACCCTGCCGCCGGCCAGCTCGAGACGGATCACGCGAAGCCCTTGTCGCAGGTCCATCTTTGCCGTCTTCGCCCCGGCTGCCAGAATGACTTTGCCACTGAGTTTGCCACGGTTGGCAAACTCAGTGGTTACTGTAAGCCGAATGGAAAATGGGAGTTGCGTCCAAAAAAAATTGAGTTTGCCATGCAAGGGGCTGCCTGCCCCTTGAAATCCCCGCCCAGGGAACGGGAATACCGATTTTCTTGTCCAATGAGGCATTTTGCCCGGACGAGGAAATTCTCATTAATCCGTCCGCCAAATCACTCAGGGATTTTTTAGCAGGTATTTCCTGGACTTCGGTACTTGCCCTCTGTTACCGAAAGCGGAAGTCGAGCTTAAAGTCGTACAGCCACGGGATGCGCGGATCGATTCCTTCCGCGCTGAGCTTGGCT
>Ga0185299_10000998_pt1 | contig 63869 bp, 64 predicted proteins | sample PaiPotPPA55metaG_FD_128002 | JGI IMG/M metagenome (GOLD analysis project Ga0185299, IMG submission 128002) | Iron sulfur acid spring bacterial and archeal communities from Banff, Canada, to study Microbial Dark Matter (Phase II) - Paint Pots PPA... ... | reverse complement strand
CTACCACCGACGCCGGCGGCAAGCCCGCCTGGGCCGGTTGACACCCGTCGAATACGAGCTGATCATGACCTCACCGGCCAGTCAGGCCGCGTGACCGAAAACTGTCACCTCATCGTGCAGCAGACCCAATCTCCCGAAGCTGCGCCCCCAGAGCTTCCCGCGCGTCATGGACACTGGTCACCTCTGAATATCTACCGCATGCCCGGTTGCATAGGCCGCGTACGGGGTCGCTAGCGGCCAAAGGTGCTGCTTGATGGTCCGGCAGTGGTCGGCTATGCGCGGGTCGGTGGTGAGTGCTGATCCGCCTGCGGCGCGGCCGTTTGCGTCTACGAGATTGAACACCACCCGCTGATCATCGAGCAGCCAGAAGTCATCCGTAGGAACCTGGTCGGCGCTGACCTGATCTCGGGATATGTAGCGGATGTCTTCCCCGGCCTCAGCGTTCAAGGCCGTGAGAGCGAGCAACCATCGTTGATAGTCGACATGCGGCACGGTGACGACTCGGACCCGGGTGACTCGCACGCCCCGGCTTGTCGTCTCCCTGACGAGATGCGCCCACGGTTCGAACCAAGCGTTGTCGTCTGGTTCGCCATCGAGGAAGTGCCGCAAGGGTTCTGGCTCGTCTGCAACTGCGTAGGTGTCTCTGACTTCAAGGTGGAACGCTTCCCGTTGGCATTGCCCGAACAGGTCAGGCCACGGATTGCCGGTCAGCAGTTGCACCGTAGAACGTCCTCTCTAGCTTGGGCACTTCGATGGCCGTTTCGTCGTCGGATAGCTTCAGTTGGCTCAGCGTGTCGGCATCGGTGATCGGCCTACCGCTGAGGAGGAAGGTGCCGCGCCCGGTGTCCGTGAGCGTGGTGCCGATGTAGGTACGCGGCTCGGCGAATCCTGTTAGAAGGTGCGGTATTTCGATCTTTTCGGGGGTGCCGGTACGCCAGCCTTGGACCAGAAAACTTTCCTGGTCCGTGGCGTAGAGAGTTGGACAGTCGTTGGTGCCGGACCCGCCTTTGCCGAGAAAAGTAAGCCGCATGATCTTGTCCCCTGTCTAGCCGTGTGCACAGTCTTTCCGTGCCGCCTTCGATGATCCCTCCACCTAGCTCGTTTCACGTCCTGATGGCTATATCTGGGCAAGTTTTATCAAACTCGTAGACCTTGCTTGTGGGGGCTTCGTAGCGTCCTCATGTATGGCGCTTGGGGCCGGTGGCTTGTCCCGGTCCCAAGCCGCCGACCAACCGGAGACCGAGTAAGGGGCGGCTGTGAAGCCAACACGGATGGAGAGCACGTGCGACGAGTCGGACGGCGAGCGGCAGGCCGAAGACGCGAACTATCAGAGCGTGTACGGCCCCGGGATTCAAGCCCAGGTCGATTCGGTCATCAGGGCGTACAGGCGACAACACGGCGAGGAGTTCCGGTGACGCGACGTTCGTGGATTGAGGTTGTCGATGGCGGTTTCATCGAGCATTTCGTTGATGTGCCCGATGCCGACGACGATCGGCAGCCGGGGTGCACTGGCAGGGGTCACGCTGGGAGGTTGCATCGCAGCGGCCCGATTCGACTATTCCGCCCCCGTACAAGGCTGGTGGGCATGGCTACGACGTTTCAGCCGCTTGCTATGCCGGTACGTGGAGAGAGGGGATCTACATTCGAGGCGAGATCCAAGGGCACACGTTCCAGTACCACAACGTGTCGAGCACTGTGGATGTCTCACCCTCGCAGTGTCATCCGCGATTCTGACAGGAGTTCCACCGTGGGCATGTTCGATGATGAGCCGATAGAGCCGATCACGGGGCCGATAGACCCCGCCAACCCGCCCGTGTTCCCCGGCAAGCTGCCATGGTCGGTTACAACTCCTCTGTCTGATCAGCTTCAGAAGATGATGACGGAGGTCAGCCCGTATCTGGGGCCTGATCATCGGGTGATATCCGCACTGTTCGCAGCGGTTGACGAGTTGACTGCCGTCACGTTCCCGAAGGCCAATCGGTGGGTTGAGATGAGCGCCGACGACGAGTAGCCAGCCCGCCCCCGCCGTGGTGCTGAACACCACGGAAGCGGGAAGGGGGCGGAAGCTGGTGACAAAATCCTGACAAGGAACGCTGCACGGAGAGCCTGAAATACTGTGCACCAGAGTGAGCGTCTATGGGCTTCTACCTGCATGTTTGATTCGTGCTGATCTGTGGCGCCAAGGGCGACCGGCAGATGTTGCCGGTGCAGATGAATGTCACGTGCAGCTCGCCACGACAGCCAATTTGGCGGTTCGCCCCTGCGCGGCGGGCACGTAGGGTGTATCGGTGTGCCCGAGGACACCATCGCCGCGCCCGACCCGCGACCGCCGTCGAGCCCCTCACCAGGGCCTGCGGTGGAAATGATCACTACGGTGGCGGCTGGTGTTTCGTTCGAGTCGTCGACGGGATCGGTTGGCGAGCTTGCTTGTGCGCCGGCGGCCGGATTGCGGGGGATGGGCGTGGCCGACGGTTCGGGTGGCGGCGGGGACGGTGCGGGCGAGGTGGATGCGGTGAAGTTGCGGCATCACGGGGACGTTGATGTGCGGCCTGGGATGCTGGATTTCGCGGTCAATGTGCAGGGTGGCGGGCCGCCGGAGTGGTTGCGGGCGCGGCTGGCGGCGCGGCTGGGCGAGTTGGGGAGTTATCCGGGGCAGGCTCAGGAGTTCGCGGCCCGGGTGGTGGTCGCGGCGCGGCACGGGCGCGCCCCGCAGGAGGTGCTGCTGCTGGCGGGGGCCGCCGAGGGGTTCGCGATGCTGCCGCGGCTGGGGGTCGCCAATGCCGCGGTGATCCATCCCTCGTTCACCGAACCGGAGCTGGCGCTGCGTGAGGCGGGGGTGCCGGTGACCCGGGTGGTGCTGCGCGAGCCGTACGAGCTCGATCCGGCGCTGGTGCCCGAGGCCGCCGATCTGGTCGTGCTGGGCAACCCGACCAATCCCACCTCGGTGCTGCACCCCGCGGAGACGATTCGCGCGCTGCGGCGGCCCGGGCGCATCGTGGTGGTCGACGAGGCATTCGCCGACGCCGTGCCCGGTGAGCCGGAATCGCTTGCGGGACAGGCACTCGAGGATGTGCTGGTATTGCGCAGCCTCACCAAGACCTGGGCGCTGGCCGGGCTGCGCTGCGGATACCTGCTGGGGCCGCCGGCGCTGCTGGCCCGCCTGGCGCACGGCCGGGCGCACTGGCCGCTCGGCGCCCTGCAGGTCGATGCCATCGCCGCGACCGGCGAGCCGGCCGCGGTCGCCGAATCACATGCGCGCGCCCTGCGCATCGCCGCCGACCGTGCCGCGATGATCCCGCGCCTGCGCGAACTCGGCATCGCGGTGCATGAGCCCGCCCGCGCCCCGTTCCTGCTGATCCGCGTCCCCGACGCCGAACTCCTGCGCAAACGCCTCGCCGCCGTCGGTATCGCAGTCCGCCGCGGCGATACCTTTCCCGGCCTGGGCCCCGGCCACCTGCGCCTCGCGGTCCGGCCCCCGGCCGAGGTGGACCGTCTCATAGACGCCCTGCGCGAGGTCGGGCTGTGAACTCGCGTTGTGCGAATCAGGCGCATCGGGTGCCGAGTCATTGGCGAAGGCTCCCGGCGACGCCGAGCGGTGGATATCGACGCGGCGCCGAGACCCGGGCTGCACTCGGCCGGTTGCGCACCCTGCGAGGTTTCGCACCCGTTGCGGCGGCCCGGAGCGGGAGCGAATCTCCATGCGCGGTGCGGCGTCCGCGGGGAGTGGCGGACTGTGAGAGGCAATGAGTTCGGGATGACCGGAGTGCGGGAGGTTGCACGGTGGTGGATGTGAGGCTGAGGGAACTTATTGCGGCCCTCGATGCGGCGTATCCGCCGCAGCTGGCCGAGGCGTGGGATTCCGTCGGGCTGGTGTGCGGGGATCCGGGGGAGGCGGTGACGCGGGTGCTGTTCGCCGTGGATGCGACCGCCGCCGTGGTGGACGAGGCGATCGCCTGGGGCGCACAGGCTTTGGTGGTACATCATCCACTGCTGTTGCGCGGGGTCGACACCGTCGCCGCGACGACGCCGAAAGGTGCGCTGCTGCACCGGCTGATCCGCAATGGGTGCGCGCTGTTCACCGCGCACACCAACGCCGACTCCGCCGATCCGGGCGTCTCCGATGCCCTCGCATGGGCGCTGGGCCTGCGTGTCACCGGCCCGCTGGAACCTAAACCGACAGCGGCGGTGGACCTTTGGTCGGTCAATGTGCCGCTTTCGCATACCGATGCGGTGCTGGCGGCCCTGTTCGCGGCCGGCGCGGGCGGCAGCGGCCACTACCGGGAATGTGGCTGGCGGATGCCGGGGACCGAGCAGTTCCGGCCGGTGCCGGGCGCCGATCCGGCGATCGGCACGGTGGGCGAGCTCGAGCGGGTGGACGAGGAGCGGATCGAGGTCGTGGCGCCGCCGTCGGCCCGGGCCGCGATGCTCGCGGCGCTACGTGCGGTGCACCCGTTCGAGGAACCGGCCTACCACGTCACCGAGCGGGCGAGTCTGCCGACGGGACTGGGCCTGGGGCGGGTCGGGGAGCTGCCGGAGCCGGAAACGTTGCGCCGCTTCACCGCTCGCGTGCGCGCCGCACTGCCCGCCACCTCCTGGGGCGTGCGCGCGGCGGGTGATCCCGAGCGGCGGATCGCCTCGGTCGCCGTCTGCGGCGGCGCGGGAGATTCCTTCCTGGGCACCGTATCCCGGCTCGGCGTCGACGCCTACGTGACCGCGGATCTGCGCCACCACCCTGCCGATGAACATCTGCGCGCGGGCGGCCCCGCACTGATCGACGCCGCCCACTGGGCCACCGAATATCCGTGGTGCGCCCAGGCCGAGGGCATCGTGCGCGCCGCGCTGCCCGCGCTCGAAACTAGGGTCAGCGCGCTACGCACCGATCCGTGGACCCTGGGCGCCGCGGAAACGGTGTGATCGGCGCGGCATCATCCGGCCAGGATCTCCGGCTCGTGCTCGACCGGGAAGTTCATCGAGTTGGCCACGTAACACCGCTTGTGGGCCTCGGCGTGCAGGGCGCGGGCGGCATCCGCGCGCTCCGGCTCGGTGATCCGCACCTGCGGCCGGAGCGTGACCCGCTGGAAACTGACATTGTCCATCACTCCCGCGGCGGTATCGCGATACTCGGTGACTACGATTCCGGCGTCCGCGCACAGGTGTAGATACCAGAGCATGTGGCATTCGGACAGGGCCGCAACCAGCAGTTGTTCCGGATTCCACCGGGTCTCGTCGCCGCGGAACTTCGGATCGGCGGTACTCGGAATCGGCGGCCGTCCCGGCGCCAGGGCCTCGTGATTGCGGGAATACGAACGGTAATCGCTGGTCGCCCCGCTCCAGCGGACCTCGACCTCGTAATGATGCTCACTCACACACTGAGGGTGCCAGACGATGCACGGTCAGCCCACTGCGCGCCGACTGGGGGTAGGCGGCTACCGAGTGGTCGGATGCGGTGGCGGACAGCCGCCGGTGTGGAAACGGCTACCGGCGATAACCCTGCAATCGCCGGTAGCCGCCCTACCTGATAGGCCCGGGGCCTATCAGGGGTCTGGGGTGTTGGCGGCCGTGGATGCCACCAGACGTGCGAAACCCTTACGCGGCGGTGCCGTCACCACGCGGGGGGCGGTAGGCGTCGCCACCGGGAGCGATGCCTTCATCGGAGTTGCGGCTGCCGGTGCCCGAGCCCGTGCTGCCGGTGCCCAGGCTGCCGGTGCCCGAGCCGGTACCGAGGCTGCCGGTACCGCCGCTACCGCTGTCGATAAAACCGGAGATCGGCGATCCGGCCGCGGCCGATGCGACGCCGGTGCCGATGAGGGTAATTCCGGCTGCGGCGGCCAGGGCCATACCGAGTTTGCGAGCGTTATTCATGCGATTTCCTCTCACGTGATGGTGTCTCCGATGCTCTGGGGCTCTCATGAATTACCGGGATCTCCGTTCTTCAAGTGCTTCGCATCCCGATTCTGCGGTATCGAAACGCCCCGATGAGATATTTGCGAATGCCGCTGAAATGGCTCTTAATGGCGACTGAATGCGCAGCTAGCGGCGCGTTTCTGGGTTAATTGTCAATGCCGAGTGAATATTTTCTCCGCGTACCCAGGAAATGTGTTCCGGTTATGAGGCGGAAATTCGACCGTGTAATGTTATTTGCTCGCGGGGCGAGAGTGGTACGCGGCCGATTCGGTCTCCGGCGAAGTTTCGGTGCCGCCCCTGCTCGGTTCGACCGGCGGGGAACACGTGGGGTTGGGGCGTGATGGGCCGGGCGCAGAGTACCGTGGGAGCTTCGGCCTCGGCTCGCCCGAGCCGGTACCGCACCAGTCCATAGTGTCGAGGAGTACTTCCCGCGTTGAATGTCGAACCACCGATCCAGGCCAAGTTGCTCGACCTCGCCGCGGTCGACGCCGAACTGACGCGGATCGAGCATCGCCGCAAGGTGCTCCCCGAGGCGCAGGAGGTGCAGCGGCTCGAGGCCGAACGCACCGCCCGCAAGGATGCGGCGGTGAAGGTCGAGATTCAGCTCGACGACCTCGACCGCGATATCCGCAAGCTGGAGAACGAGATCGACGCCGTCCGCAAGCGCGAACAGCGCGACCGCGGCATGCTCGAGGGCGGCACGGTCGGCGCCAAACAGCTCTCCGAGCTGCAGCACGAGCTGGGCAGCCTGGAGCGCCGCCGCTCCGTGCTCGAGGACGATCTGCTGGAGGTGATGGAGCGGCGCGAGGCCGCCGTCGCCGACCACGAGCACACCGGCGCCAACCTGACCAAGGCCGAGGCGGACCTGGGCGATGCGCAGCGCCACCGCGACGAGGCCCTGGCCGACCTCGACGTCGCCGCGCAGCGTTGTGCCGGCGACCGCGAGCAACTGGTTCCCGCCTTCCCCGCAGAGCTGCTGTCGGTCTACGACCGCCAGTGCGCCCAGCACGGCGTCGGCGCGGCGCTGCTGCAGGCCCGGCGCTGCGGCGCCTGCCGCATCGAATTGGACCGCGGCGAGATCGCCCGGATCGCCAGGACCGCACCGGACGAGGTGGTTCGCTGCCCAGAATGCAGTGCAATCATGGTGCGCACCAAGCAATCCGGGCTGTGAGGCGGGCCGCGGTGATGATCGCCGTGGCCATCACCCGGCCGTCTCCCGTGCGACGGTGTGCCTGTGCCGAGTAGACGAGAGCGATGCGGAGGTGCACTGCGGTGACGGGCGAGGTGATCGTCGAGGCGGACGGTGGTTCGCGGGGAAATCCGGGCCCGGCCGGCTACGGCGCGGTGGTGTGGGATGCCGATCGCGCGCAGGTGCTCGCCGAACGCAAGGAGTTCCTCGGCGTCGCCACCAATAACGTCGCTGAATACCGCGGGTTGATAGCGGGTTTGGCTGCCGCGGCCGAACTGGGCGCGCGCGAGGTCGATGTCCGGATGGACTCCAAGCTGGTCGTCGAGCAGATGTCGGGCCGCTGGAAGGTCAAGCACCCGGCCATGATTCCGCTCGCCGAGCGCGCCCGGCAACTGGTCGCGCAATTCGACCGCGTCGGTTTCGCATGGATTCCGCGCGCGGAGAATTCGCATGCCGACCGCCTGGCCAACGAGGCGATGGACGATGCGCGTCTGATCGACGAGGTGCGGGATGCGGGGGCGGAACAGCACCCGCCGGGCTGGATCGACGAGGCCTCCGATGCTCATGCCGCGCAGGCGAAGCCGGATCAGCTCGCGAGCCCCGGCTGGACAGGGGCGCAGGGCCGCCCCACTCGCCTCCTGCTGCTTCGTCACGGTCAAACGGCACTCTCGGTGCAGCGACGGTATTCGGGTCGCGGCAATCCGCCGCTGACCGAGCTCGGGCGCGAGCAGGCGGCGCGGGCGGCGAAATATCTTGCGGGCAAGGGCGATATCGCGGCGGTGGTGGCCTCGCCGCTGGGGCGGGCGCAGGAGACCGCCGCGGCGGTCTCACAGGCGCTCGATGCCCCGGTGCGGGTGCTGGACCGGCTCATCGAGACCGACTTCGGCGAATGGGAGGGGCTGACGTTTACCGAAGCGGCACAGCGTGACCCGGAGCTGCATGCGCGGTGGCTCGGCGATCCGTCGGTGGCCGCGCCGGGCGGGGAGAGCTTCGATGCGGTGCGCGAGCGAATCGATGCGGCGCGCGCCGATCTGGTAGCGCTCTACCCGGGACAGAACGTGATCGTGGTCAGCCACGTGACCCCGATCAAGACGCTGCTACAACTGGCGCTGGGGGTGGGCCCGTCGCTGCTGTACCGCCTGCACCTGGACCTGGCCGCGCTCTCGATCGCCGAGTTCTACCCCGACGGCGGCTCCTCGGTGCGCCTGGTGAACGACACGTCCTACCTGTAAGGCGGCCTGCTCAGCAGAGCCCGGCCAGCTTGTAGAGCACCAGCGACCCTGCCACCGCGACGTTGAGGCTGTGCCCGGTGCCGATCATCGGGATCTCCACGGCCAGATCTAGTCGTTCGAGGCCCTCGGGTGGGATGCCGGAGCCCTCGTTGCCCAACACCATCACGGTGCGCCTGCGGGCCGCCGGTAGATCAGCGAGGCGGATCGATTCGTCGGTCAGTTCGACCCCGACGATCGCCGATTCGCTGCGCCGCTGCCGGTCCAGCCAGCGGTCCGGGCGGCCGTCCACCCAATGGATGCAAGGTTTGCGCCGCAACGTGTTTCCGCGCTCGAGCGCCTCGGGTACCCACGACTGCCGCGGCACCGCCAGGCAGGCACCCACGGCGTCGCAGGTACGTAGCAGCGTGCCCAGGTTGACGCCGTGCATCGGCCACAACGGGGCGGCGATCAGGTGATTCCAGCAGGTATGTGAGCGAGTGCGTCGCTGGGAGGAGATTTCGGCGGGCGTGCGTGCCCGCACGGCGCTCATCGCGGAACGGGAATGACTTTTCCGTGGGGGATAACGGAATTCATGCTCATTGTGACGGTGCTCAGCGGCGCACCGGGGCCATCGTCGGGGTGGACTGATGTGTAAGTCCACCGGGTCACCGTCAATGATACCGGGTGGCCGTTCGAGCGGGCCGTCCCTGTCACGATCGATGCGTCAGCGCAGTGTGCGGGACATTTCGTACTCGCGGTGCGGATAGTGGACTCCGGTGTCGCGGGAGTGCCCCGTCGGTATGAAACCCAGTCTGCGGTACAGCTTCTCGGCGGGGGTGTTGCCCTCCATCACCCACAGCCGCAGTTCGGCGTGCCCGCCCGCCCGTGCCCAGTCGGTCACCGCCTCGATCAGCAGGCCCGAGGCTCCGGAGCCCCGGGCCGGCGCCGCCACGAACATCGAGACCAGCACCGGCACCGCACCCTCGGAAATCCCTCCGGCGCAGCCGATCACGCCCGCATCGGATTCGGCGACGAAGAGGGTGCGCTTGGTGGCCCACTCCCGCCAGTGCCGCTCATTCCAGGCCTGCGCCTCCTCGAGTGAGCTGGCAAACGTGCCGACCGGGGATCCGGCCAACGCGGCCAGCCGCGCTGTCCGTACCGTCTGCCAGTCCTGTGCACCCAGCTGTCGCACGATCATGGGACTGATCGTGCCCTGGGAGCGAGCACGGGGCAATCGGATTCCCTGAATCTATGGCCGCAGTACCGAGACCAGGAAATCGGTCTGGTCGTACACGGCCTTCTCGAACCAGTCGTCGAAGTAGATATCGAAATGACCGACCGGATACCGCTTGACGATCGCATGCTTGGTGCGCGCGGCGGCCTTGAGCGAGGTACGAATCGGCGCCACCGAATCCTCGTCGCACAGCGAATACAGCACCGGCACCTTGATGTTCTTGGTGCGCCGCCACGGCGAATCGAAGATCGCCCGCAACCCGATTCGGGCGGCGACCTTCGGCTGATACAGCTCGCTCTCGCTCTCCTCGGCCAGCCGGCCGAACCCCTCCGGCACATCCGAGGCGCCCATCAGCGCCGCGGACCGCTTGCGCCCGGCGAGGCGCACCTTGATCGGCCTGCGGATGATCGGGCCGAGCAGCTGATCGATCATCGCGACGGTTCCGGTCCGGACGATGCCGATCGGCCCCTTGGCCAGCATCGAGGACCAGCCGCTGGTGAACGGGCACTGGGCGACCACGGCGGCGAGATAGTCGTCCTCGTGCGCGATCGACAGCACGTGCCCGCCGCCGAACGAGGTGCCCCACAGGGCGATTCGGGTCGCGTCGAAACCCTTGATGGTGCGCGCGTACTTGATCGCCGAACGCCAGTCCTCGCGCTGGCGACGGATGCTGATCAGCTGGCGCGGCTTACCGTCGCTGGCCCCGAAATGGCGGTAGTCGAAGACCAGCGCGCCCATCCCGGCGGCGGCGAATCGGCGCGCGTAACGGTCCAGGCCCATCTCCCGGTTGGCACCCAGCCCGTGCGCCATGATCACCAGGGGGCGCGGTTTGGGCGGCCCCTCGGGCCTGTAGAGCCACGCTGCACACTGCTCGCTTCCCGACGGGAACCCCACCTCGACACGCTCCATGGCGGACTACGGTACTTGCTGCCGCTCCGGCCCGCTGACCTGGATCCCCGGTCGGGGGGGGGGAAAACGGGTCGAGACGGCCACCGGAATCGTCTGCCGTGGGCCCGATGCGGCATAATTCGTCCCAGACGAGTCGGTCGGGCGACCGCGGCGACGGGAACGGGCACAGCTGTGCCGCTGCCCGGCGCCGAGGAAAGTCCGGACTCCGCAGAGCAGGGCGGTTGTTAACGGCAACCCGGGGTAACCCGCGGGACAGTGCCACAGAAAACAAACCGCCGGCGCGCAAGCGCCGGTAAGGGTGAAACGGTGCGGTAAGAGCGCACCAGCGCCCCGGGTGACCGGGGCGGCTAGGTAAACCCCGCCCGGAGCAAGGTCAAAGGCCGCACTCTCGCGAGTGCGGCTGCGCGGGTGTTCGAGGGCTGCTCGCCCGAGCCCGCGGGTGGACCGCTCGAGGTGCCCGGCGACGGTGCACCCAGATGGATGGTCGCCCCCCGGCGCAAGCCGGGGACAGGATCCGGCTTACAGACCGACTCGTCTTTAACATGGCCCTGCTGAAGCCGGGCCATGTCGCGGTTTCAGTGCCATGATCGATGTATCAGCCCGGTTCTCGTTGGTGTGCCGGGCACTCGCGTGGCGGTGCGGATATGGATATCTTGGGCATCTTCGGCACGGTCGTGGGGATTGTGGCCGTGTTGGGGGTGATTGGGGCCGGGGCCAGTTTTCGGGTGGTGGAGCAGTTCGAGCGGGGGCTGGTGTTTCGGTTCGGGCGGGTGCGGAACGTGCGCGATCCCGGGCTGCGGATGCTGATTCCGGTCGTGGACAGGATGTACAAGGTCCCGATGCGGATCGTCACCATGCCGGTGCCGGGGCAGGAGGGCATCACGCGCGACAACGTGACCGTGCGCGTGGATGCGGTCGTGTACTTCCGGGTGGTCGATCCGGTGCAGGCCGTGGTCGAGGTGCAGGACTATCTGTTCGCCATCGGTCAGGTGGCGCAGACCTCGCTGCGATCCATCATCGGTAAGAGCGATCTGGACGATCTGCTGTCCAACCGGGAACAGCTGAACCAGAGTCTCGAGCTGATGATCGACAGTCCGGCACTGTCCTGGGGCGTGCACATCGACCGGGTGGACATCAAGGATGTGGCGCTGCCGGAATCGATGAAGCGCTCGATGTCGCGCCAGGCCGAGGCCGAGCGTGAGCGTCGGGCCCGCGTCATCACCGCCGAGGGCGAACTGCAGGCCTCGGAGAAACTGGCCGCTGCCGGTGCGACGATGGCGGCCGCGCCCGCGGCGCTGCAGTTGCGACTACTGCAGACGGTGGTCGAGGTTGCGGCGGAGAAGAATTCGACGCTGGTATTGCCGTTCCCGGTGGAGCTGCTGCGTTTCCTGGAGCGAGCCACCCCGGCCGAGCCGCGCGGTGCGGAACCGTCGGGCCGTGCCGAAACATCCGGCAGCACAACGGAGCCGAGCCGAACCCCCGACTCCGGCGCCGCGGATTCAGCGGCCGCCGAACTGCTCACGGCGATCGCCCCGGCGATCGTCCGGGCTACCGATGCGGGGCACGCACCCGCGCGTGACCCGATCGACTAGCGCCCCGGAATACGCGTAACGGCGGCCCCCAGTCGAGCCGGGGACCGCCGTTGTCTCGCGCGTAGACCGCGCTGTAGCCGATCAGCCCGCGGGGCTGATTACCAGGATCTGAGCCCAGTGTGCGGCCTGTTCAGGACCCAGGATCGGCAGCAGGTAGTCGTAGACGATGGACGACATTGGGTGCGAAACTCCCTCGCGTGTCGGCTTGTGGTGGTGGCATTCGGATCTGGCAGGGCGGATCGACCTGCCCCGTGAACACCCGGCCAGAATAACAGCGCCCCAGCCTTCGCGCAGAAAGTGCGGAAAGCGGATGCGCGGCGAATCGGCCGGGCGTGTTGCGTGTCACCGGACCGCAGGCCCGCGATCCATATCCATCGGCTCTGAATGACGGGCCGTATCGCTCATGCGCCACGCCGATGGTGACCCCCGGCACGTCACGGCGTGCCGTCCGGACGCGCGGGACAGCGTCCGGTATCGGGTTTGTGACGGGTAAATCGGAGACGGGCACGAACCCGCTGGCACCGCATGCCACGCCGCTGTCCGGTCCGTCCGGTGCGGCGCCCGCGGTGTCCGGAATCCGACAGCTTCGGCCGACATCCGATTGTTATCGGTGTGTCGGGCGCGGCTATCCGTGCTGGAGTGGCCGGAACAGTGATTGTCGTCATAAGGTATTGCGCGTTGGAAGATTTCGCCGCCGGGGGTGGCGGTGAGATCGATAGGGTGTCCACGAACGTCGGAAAGCAGGTTCTGTCTAATATGCGAGTAGTTCGTAAGTTGGTCGCCGGTGCGCTGATCGCCGGTGCTGCTTCGGTTTTGGCTGTGCTGGGGGCCGGGTCCGCATCCGCGGTCGCGGTCACGCCGCTGCCGGGTGGGGTCCAGTTCGACCTCAGCCCGGGTGACACCCAGTGGGTGCACCAGACCCACTTCGGGCAGACCATCGGGGTGATTCCGCACCCGTCGGCGGCGTCGTTCGGGCAGGCGCTCGATTCGGCCGCGGATTTGTCGTCGCAGTATCCGGATGGGCGGGTCGTATTCACCGTCTACGGGCCGTTCGATCAGTTGAACGGCACCATGCTGGCGCTGCAGTAGTTCGCCACGGGACCGCCGATATCGCTGCACCGGCGATATCGGCAGTCCCGCGAACCTAATTCGGCCGACCTCGGACCACACCGTCCGAGGTCGGCCTTTTCGTGTCAGTGGCGCAATCGGCCATGGTCGCGTGTCAGGCCGCAGTGTCGCGCAGGCGCACGAATTCCGTGGCGGGAGCGTACTGTTCGAGGGCCTTGCGGGCCGCGTCGGCCTCGGACCGGGTCAGGCGGTCGAAGGTGGAGGTGTCGGCGGTGCGGGTGCGGGCGGCGGCGGTGCGGATGGTCTCCATCGCCTCGACGGCGTCGCGGTGATCGCCCAGGACCGACTGCAGTTTCTTGGCGCGCTCGGCCAATTCGGTGGCCGGATCGCCCAGCACCCGCGTGGCCGCCTCGGCGCTGTACCGCAACTGCTTGGCGGACTTGCGGATATCGTGCAGGTGCTCGATGCGCTGGGGTTCGGTGGCCGGGTCGGCGGGCAGTGCGACCTCCTCGCGCACCAGGCGGCGCAGCTCGCGGAAATCATTGCGCAGCACCGTACCGAACGCCCGGGTGGCCTCGGATTCGGCGCGCGGCCGCCGCAGCGGTGGATCGCGGCGCAGATCCCGCAGCGCCGCAACGAGTTGCGCGTAGCGCGGGCCGTCGAGCTCGCTCACCAGCGTCCGGTGCGCGGCGGTGTAATGCACCCGTTCGGACCGGATCAGCCGCCGGATCGTGCGTCGCTGCGCGGCACCGCCGGCGGCCGTGGGCACATCCTCGAGCAGTGCGGCGAACCGGTCGGCGCGCACCTCCGCATCGCGCGCCGGCCCGAGTAGCCCGGCCAGCCATCGCAATTCGCCGCGGATCTCGCGGACCGGCCCGGGCTCGAGCAGCGCGCGATAGGAGCGCAGCACGCTGCGCAGCCGCCGGGTGGCCACCCGCATCGAATGCACCGAGTCCGGAAGGTCCCCGCGCACCTCGGGCTCGGCCCGCAGCAGCCGGTCCACATCGTCGTCGAGGGCGGCGACGAGGGCGGTACCGGCTGCTGCGACCATCAGATGTCCCGGAACTTGTCGGTGGCCTCGACGAGGTGGTGGACGATGCCGGGCTCGCTGGCGGCATGCCCGGCGTCGGGCACGATGTGCAGCCGCGATCCTGGCCAGGCCCGGTGCAGATCCCAGGCGCTCACGGCAGGGCAGACCACGTCGTGCCTGCCTTGCACGATGACGCCCGGAATGTGGGCGATGCGGTCGATATCGCGCAACAGCCGACCCTCGTCGAGGAAGCCGCCGTTCACGAAGTAATGGTTCTCGATGCGCGCGAAGGCCAGCGCGAAACGCGGCTCACCGGTCTCGGCGACCCGATCCGGTTGCGGCAGTAGCGCACTGGTGGAACCTTCCCAGGTGGACCAGGCAACCGCCGCTGCGGTGGCGACCTGTTCGTCAGGGGAGTGCAGCAGCCGGTGATAGACAGCCACGAGATCTCCTTGGCGCTCGGTTTCCGGCACCGGCGCCAGGAATTTCTCCCACTCGTCAGGGTACACATATCCGGCCGCGCCGTTGTAGTACCAGTCGATCTCCTTGCGCCGCAGCAGGAATATCCCGCGCAGCACGAGCTCGGTGACGCGCTCGGGATGGGTCTGCGCGTAGGCCAGCGCCAAGGTGGAACCCCACGAGCCGCCGAACACCTGCCAGCGCTCGATCCCCAGATATGTTCGGAGCCTTTCGATATCGGCGACCAGATGCCAGGTGGTGTTGGTGTCGAGGCTCGCCCCGTCGGCGATGTGCGGGGTGGAGCGGCCGCAGCCGCGCTGATCGACCAGCACGATCCGGTACGCCTTCGGATCGAAGAACTGCCGGTGAAACGGTGCGGTCCCGCCGCCGGGGCCGCCGTGCAGGAAGACCACGGGCTTGCCGTCGGGGTTACCGCTCTCCTCCCAATACAGCTGCTGTCCGTCGCCGACGTCGAGCATGCCGTGGCGGTTCGGTTCCAGGGGCGGGTACAGGGTGCGCATCAGAACAGGATGCCCGAGGCGAGATTCGGCAGATTCAGCGCCTGTATCGCCTGGGTACGGGTGTCGGGGCAATTCTCGAGGGTGATGCGGTCGATCATCGCCTTATCGGTCAGCACCCGGGCGCTCATCGGCAGGCCGCCGTTGCCCAGCGCCCACTGATGCACGGTGATGTTCAGCGCCGTGCCGCCCAGCGTCGGCCCCTGCACCCGCCAATCCGAGAGCTGCGGTGTGATCAGATCACACAATTTTTTGGCGATCGGACCGGCCGGATCGGGCAGGGCCTGGGCGGCGGAGGTGGTCGGTGCCCCCGGAGCTGTCGTCCCGGTGCCCGCGGTACCGGACACCGGTCCGCTGGATCCCGCGGGCGTCGGTGACCCACCGGTTCCGCACCCCGCAATCAGCACGACCGCCGTGACACCCACGACACCCATCGCACCGCGAATCATCGACCGGCTCCGCCGCTTATTCAACCGAGCCAGCACCATCTGTTCCTTTTGCTCGAATACGTACCTGTCAGCACCGAGTCTGCCACCGCCGGCGAACATCGCACCACCGCGGCGCTCGGGCCTGTTCGAGCGAAGGTTGCCCTCGCCTCGCTAGGCTTTCAACCCCGTCCACTGGGTGGCGGTGTACGGGCGGTCGCCGCGGGTGCCGTCCCAGGAGCTGATGATCAGCGTCAGATTCGACGGGTCGGGGCTGCCGGGATGGATGTACCCGCCGTAGGGGTTCTTGAGTACCGGCTTGATCCACCGCGACGGCGACAAATCGCGATTGCCCACTACCTGGGTCTTGGGACCGGACCAGAGCTGATCCGGGCGCCCCGCGGTGCGGGTGCGGATGCTGAGGTCCGTCACGTCGAAATAGCTCATGACATAGGTGCCGCCGATCCGCTTGACCGAGAACTCGCCGATATTGTTGCCCGGCGGGAAGATCGGCGACGCGGGGGCCTGCGCGGCGGGCAGCCACTGCCAGGTGCCGTCCTGGAAGGTCCAGTTCTCCCGCGCGGCGAAATTCCCGGCGAAGAAATCCGAGGGCCGATACCGGAACAGCTGAATCAGCCCGGCGTCGCCGGTGTAGTTGTGGCTGCCGTTCCATGCCTTGCTGAAGATGTAGAGATATCCGTCGGGATCCACACCGGCGAACGTCCACATCAATTCCAGGCTGCCGTTGCTACCCTGCGCGCTGCCCGGCCAGTGCTGATCGAAATCCTTCCAGGTCACGCCGTCGTCCTCGGAGTACGCGACGCCACTGAGCAGCGAACCGTCGCTGGCACTGCCCGGCTGCACCCAGACGTTGACCGAGGTGTACTGAATGAAGAGCCGGGTGCTGCCGTTCTCACTCAGCACCAGGACGTCGTTGGGGATCCGGCTGACCTCGGTGGCGCCGAATCCGTTGTCGGCGTTGTGCTTGTAATCGAACAGCTGCAGGCAGGTCGGGCTCGGCTGCGATCCGGTGAAGGTGATCGGCGCCTGACCCGAGGCGTCGAAGGTGTTCTGGTACAGCAGCACCGGGCTCCCGATATACGGATCGTTGGCCTCCTGGCCGGTGAAACTGTCACCGAAGACGTAACCCCAAGTGCCGTCGGGGCGTTGGAAGGGAATGCCGAGATCGGCCGAGCCGAGGCCGAAGCCCGCCGCCGAATCTCCAGGGTTGTCGCACAGATAGGTGCCGCTCTGGGGCATAGAGGTGTCCTTCATCAGGTGGTGCGGTCGAGACGACGAAAAACCCTACCCGCTGGACACGGTCGCGATCGGCTCAATAGCCGGCCGCGCCGCAACCGTCATCCCGGCGTGCCTTGGCCGGGATCCACCGTGCACTTGTGGATTCCGGCCAAAGCACGCCGGAATGACGGGCGTCTACCGCATCAGAAGGTGTGCTCCGGGGCCGGGAACACCCCGCGCCGCACCTCGTCGGCGTAATTCGCCGCGGCACTGCGCAACTGATCTCCCAGCTGCGCGAAATGCTTGACGAACTTGGCGGTCTTGCCGCTGGTGTAGGCGGCCATATCCTGCCAGACCAGCACCTGCGCATCGCATTCCGCGCCGGCGCCGATGCCGACGGTGGGGATGGTCAGCTTGCGGGTGACCTGCCCGGCCAGCTCGGCCGGCACCATCTCCATGACCACCGAGAACGCCCCGGCCTCCTGTACCGCGATGGCATCGGCGATGAGCCGATCCGCGCCATCCCCGCGGCCCTGCACCCGGAATCCGCCGAGGGTGTTGACGCTCTGCGGGGTGAACCCGATATGCGCCATCACGGGGATTCCGGCCTGGGTCAGCGTGGCGATGGTATCGGAGACCCGTTCGCCGCCTTCGAGCTTGACCGCGTGTGCGCCGCCCTCCTTCATGAACCGGACGGCGCTGGCAAGAGCCTGCTGCGGTGAGCCCTCATAGCTGCCGAACGGCAGATCGGCGACCACCAGCGCATGCGGCGCACCGCGCACGACGCCGCGCACCAGCGGGATGAGCTCGTCGACGGTGATCGGCACGGTCGTGTCGTATCCGTAGACGACGTTCGCCGCCGAATCGCCCACCAGCAGGACCGGTAGTCCGGCCTCGTCGAACAGTTTCGCCGTGGAGTAGTCGTAGGCGGTGAGCATCGCCCATTTCTCCCCGGCGGACTTCATCTGCTGCAGGTGCTGCACTCGCGTCTTCCTCCGGGAAGTGTGCGTTGTAGCGCCGTAAGCAGGGGTTTCTACATCGGATGTGGACATCAATGTCCCTTTCGTCGTTCCTCGAGGCCCATGGGGTCCCCGGGTTGATATGACCCTCTCAGCATGCCACCGCGCCGACACCGGCTGAACGGTCGGCGGCCATGGACTTCATCACACAGCCAGGGATGCAAGGATCTTGCTCATGCCGAGTGTTCGCATACCCCCACCCCACCGCCCCGGTCTGCTGCGATCCGGTCGTGTCGCAGTTGTCGTGGCCCTCATGTGTGTGGCCGCCGCCTGCTCCACGTCGTCCAAGGAACAGTCCGCAAAGCCCCCCAATACCGCCGCGTTGCAGAAGTTCTATACCCAGACCCCGCAGTGGGGCACCTGCGACGGCTACGGCGATCCGGACAACCGGCTGCCGACCAACGCCCAGTGCACCCATGTCGCGGTGCCGATCGATTACGCCAAGCCGGACGGCCCGACCGCGCAGATCGCCGTCTCCCGGATCAAGGCGACCGGCCAGAAGATCGGCTCGTTGTTGTTCAACCCGGGCGGCCCCGGCCAGTCCGGTGTCTGGATGGTCCAGCAGGGCCAGGACACCCCGCTCGCGCAGCGGTTCGACCGCATCGGGTTCGACCCGCGCGGCACCGGCAACTCCACCCCGCTGATCAAGTGCCTCACCGGCAAGGAATGGGATGCTGAGCGCGCCGAGGCGCCCAAGCCGAACACCCCACCCGGCATCGCCGCGCAGGAGACCGAGGACAAGCAGTTCGCCGGGCACTGCACCGATCGCACCGGCAACGACTTCCTGGCCCATGTCGGCACCCAGGAGGTGGTGCAGGACATGGACATCATCCGGGCCGTACTGGGCGATCCGAAGCTGAACTATGTCGGCTACTCCTACGGCACCCGCCTGGGCTACAGCTACGCGGAGAAGTTCCCGGACAAGATCCGCGCGATGGTGCTGGACGGTGCGGTGGATCCCGACGAGCAGCCCACGCAGGAGTCGGTCGAGCAGGCCGCGGGCTTCCAGAAGGCCTTCGACATGTACTCCCAGGACTGCGCCACCAAGCCCGCCTGCCCGCTGGGCACGGATCCGGCGCAGGCGACCGCGCAGTTCCAGAAGCTGGTCGACCCGCTGTGGGACCACCCGGCGCCCACCAAGGACGGCCGCGGCCTGACCTACGGTGACGCGATCACCGGCGTGCAGAACACGCTGTACGCCAACGACAACTGGGATGTGCTGTCCAAGGGCCTGACCGAGCTGCGCAACGGCACCGGCAACATCCTGCTGGAGCTGGCCGACCTGTACGACGGCCGCAGCAAGGACGGCACCTACGACAACTCGCAGGACGCATTCCTATCCATCCACTGCGTGGACGATCCGGCGATCAAGGACCGCGCGGTGGCCGCCAAGGAGGATGCGCAGTACCGCAAGGTCGCCCCGTTCCTGGACGACGGCCACGGCACCAATGCCGCGCCGCTGGACATGTGCGCGTTCTGGCCGGTGCCCAATACCGAAAACCCGCACAAGCTGTCGATTCCGGGTCTGCCCAAGATGGTCGTGATCTCGACGACCAACGATCCCGCGACGCCGTATCAGGCGGGTGTTGACCTGGCCCAGCAACTGGGCGCGGACCTGATCACCAACCGTGGCACCCGCCACACGGTGTTCCTGTCCGGCGGCGTGCCGTGCGTCGACAACGCGGTCATGAGCTACCTGATCGACCTGACGGAGCCGCCGAAGGGGCTCACCTGCGGATAGCGATTGGGACACCGCACGATATATCTAGCGCGTCGGCAGTCCGTATGTAACACGGATTTAACGAGGCATGCTTACGCTCGCGCGTATGGATCGCCAGAAGGAATTCGTGCTGCGCACGCTGGAGGAGCGGGACATCCGTTTCGTGCGACTCTGGTTCACCGATGTGCTGGGGTATCTGAAGTCGGTGGCGATCGCTCCGGCGGAGCTGGAGGGCGCCTTCGAGGAGGGCATCGGCTTCGACGGTTCGGCCATCGAGGGCTTCGCCCGGGTCTCGGAGGCCGACATGGTCGCCAGGCCGGACCCCTCGACGTTCCAGGTGCTGCCGTGGTCGACCAGTAAGGGCAATCAGCACTCGGCGCGGATGTTCTGCGATATCGCGATGCCGGACGGCTCGCCGTCGTGGGCCGATCCGCGCCACGTGCTGCGCCGCCAGCTAAACAAGGCCGGCGACCTCGGCTTCAGCTGCTATGTGCACCCGGAGATCGAGTTCTTCCTGCTCGAGGACAATCCGGATCGCACGGTGCTGATCCCCGCCGACTCCGGCGGCTTCTTCGATCAGACCGTGCACGAGTCGGCCCCGAACTTCCGCCGCCACGCCATCGATTCGCTCGAATCCATGGGCATCTCGGTGGAATTCAGCCACCACGAGGGCGCGCCCGGCCAGCAGGAGATCGACCTGCGCTACGCCGACGCGCTCTCCATGGCCGATAACGTGATGACCTTCCGCTACCTGATCAAGGAGGTGGCGATCGACGAGGGCGTGCGCGCGACGTTCATGCCCAAGCCGTTCTCGGAGTATCCGGGCTCGGCCATGCACACGCATATGAGCCTGTTCGAGGGGGAGGCCAACGCCTTCGCCGACCCGGACGACCCGAACAACCTGTCCGAGACGGCCCGGGCGTTCATCGCGGGCATCCTCGAGCACGCGCCGGAGATCAGCGCGGTCACCAACCAGTGGGTGAACTCCTACAAGCGCCTGGTGCACGGCGGCGAGGCGCCGACGGCGGCGTCCTGGGGCCGCTCGAATCGCTCTGCGCTGGTTCGGGTGCCGATGTACACCCCGAACAAGTCCTCCTCGCGCCGGGTGGAGATCCGCAGCCCGGATTCGGCCTGCAACCCGTACCTGACCTTCGCGGTGCTGCTGGCCGCGGGCCTGCGCGGCGTCGAGAAGGGCTACACGCTGCCGCCGGAGGCGGAGGACGATGTGTGGTCGCTGACCCCCGCCGAGCGCCGTGCCATGGGCTTCAAGGAACTGCCCGCGAGCCTGGACGACGCGCTCAAGGCGATGGAGCGCTCGGAGCTGGTCGCCGAGACCCTCGGGGAGCATGTGTTCGACTTCTTCCTGCGCAACAAGCGCCTGGAGTGGGCCGGATACCGCGAACAGGTGACGCCGTTCGAGATCAAGGAGTACCGGGGCCTGTAGTCGCCACCCGTCATCCCGGCACGCTTTTGGCCGGGATCCAATGCGGGGGATTCCGGCCAAAAGCGCGCCGGAATGACGAGAGTGCCGCGCCACGAACCGAGAACAATTTCTCGGAACCGGGGTATGCGGCGCCGGGTAGTCGGTCCGACCGTGTAATTTTGGCAGCATGGTACGGCCACCGACTGCCCGTCCCGTGGTACCCGGTGTGGGCCGGCTCGGACTTCTCGAGCCGACCGCCGCCGAGTCATTGCGAGAGTTGGCGTGGGACAACGTCGAAAGTATTCCCCTGCTGTGGGCGCTGTCCCGATCGCCCGATGCCGATCTGGCGCTGCTGACGCTGATCCGGCTGCGCGAGCAGCTCGGAATGCGCTGGGCGGCACTGGATTCGGCACTGCGCACCGATACCGCGCTGCGCGGCAGGCTGGTCGCGCTGATCGGTTCGTCCAGCGCGTTCGCCGATCATCTGGTGGCAGATCCGGACGACTGGGAGTTGCTGCGCCGTGCGGAGCTGCCCACGCGCGAGGAGCTCATCGCCGATCTGCTGGACGCGGTACAGGCCACTGCGGAGGTGGGGGAGACCTCGGACGGCGAGGGACTCGGCGGCGGCGCGGCATCCCCGCGCCGGAACCCGGCGGCGGTGCTGTCGGACCCAGCGCTTGCCGCCCGCGTCACCACGTCCGTGGACGCCCCATCGAAGACCTCGATGCTGTATCGGGCCGGTATCGCCGGTCCCGAGGCGGTGGCGCTGCTGCGCAAGCGGTATCGCGATCAGCTGATGCTGCTGGCGGCGATCGATCTGGCCGCGACCGTGGAGAACGAGCCGGTGCTGCCGTATCAGACGGTGGGCTGGCAGCTGACCGATCTGGCCGATGCGGCGCTGACCGCGGCGCTGGCGGTGGCCGTGACCCGGGTCTGCCCGGACCGGCCGGTGCCGGTGCGCCTTGCGGTACTGGCGATGGGCAAATCCGGTGCGCGCGAACTCAATTACGTCTCCGATGTGGATGTGGTGTTCGTCGCCGAACCGGCCGACACCACCGCGACCAGGCTGGCCGCGGAGCTGATGTCGGTGGCCTCCAATGCCTTCTTCGACGTCGACGCCGGGCTGCGGCCCGAGGGGAAGGCCGGTGCGCTGGTGCGCACGCTGGACTCCCATGTGACGTATTACAAGCGGTGGGCGCGCACCTGGGAATTCCAGGCGCTGTTGAAGAATCGCCCCGCCACCGGCGATCTCGAGCTGGGCGAGCAATACCGCCAGGCGCTGATGCCGATGGTCTGGAATGCCTCGGAGCGGCCCGATTTCGTCGCCGACGTGCAGGCGATGCGCCGGCGCGTGGAGGATCTGGTGCCCGCCGATCTGCGCGAGCGCGAGCTCAAGCTGGGGCACGGCAGCCTGCGCGATGTCGAATTCGCCGTGCAGCTGCTGCAATTGGTGCACGGCAAGGCCGATGATTCGCTGCACGTGCAGGGCACGGTGGAGGCGCTCACGGCGCTGGCCGCCCGCGGGTACGTGGGCCGCGACGACGCCGCCAACCTCACCGCCTCCTACGAATTCCTGCGCCTGCTCGAGCATCGCCTGCAGCTGCAGCGGCTCAAGCGCACCCACACCCTGCCCGCCTCCGACGACGAGGAGGGGATGCGCTGGCTCGCCCGCGCGGCGCATATGCGCCCGGACGGCCGCCAGGACGCGGTCGGTGTGCTGCAGAGCGAGATCAAACGCAATGCGCTGCGGGTGCGCCGCCTGCACGCCAAACTGTTCTACCGCCCGCTGCTCGATTCGGTGGCCCGCCTCGACGCCGACGCGCTGCGGCTGAGCCCCGCCGCGGCGGTGCGCCAGCTCGCGGCCCTGGGCTATGCGGCCCCGGAGAATGCGCTGGGCCACCTCAAGGCCCTCACCGGCGAGGTGGGCCGCAAGGGCCGCATCCAGGCGCTGTTGCTGCCCACGTTGCTCGAGTGGCTCGGCGAGACACCGAATCCGGACCAGGGCCTGCTCGCCTACCGCCGGGTGTCCGAGGGCCTGGACGAGCAGACCTGGTTCCTGCGTGAGCTGCGCGACGAGGGCGCGATCGCCCAGCGGCTGATGATCGTGCTCGGCTCCTCGGCGTATCTGCCGGATCTGCTGATCAACGCGCCCGAGACGATCCGCATGTACGCCGATGGTCCCGGCGGCCCGCTGCTGCTGAGCCCGAAGGCCGCGGACGTGCGCGGCGGCATCTCCTCGGGCGCGGCCCGCTACGACGATCCCCGGCGCGCGGTCGCCACCGCACGCTCGCTGCGCCGCCACGAGCTGGCCCGCGTCGCCTCGGCCGACGTGCTGGGCATGCTCGAGGTGCCGCAGGTGTGTTCGGCACTGTCGTCGGTGTGGGTGGCGGTGCTGGAGGCCTCGCTGCAGGTGGTGATCCGGGCGAGCGAGGCGGAGCTGGGCCGCAAGGCGCCCGCCGATCTGGCGGTGATCGGCATGGGCCGCCTCGGCGGCCTGGAACTGGGCTACGGCTCGGATGCGGATGTGCTGTTCGTCTGCGATCCGCGGGCGGGTGAGGACGAGACGGTCGCGGTGAAGTGGGCGATCGGTGTCGCCGACCAGGTGCAGCGGCTGCTGGGCGCGCCGAGCACCGATCCGCCGCTCCAGGTGGATGCGGGGTTGCGTCCGGAGGGCCGTAACGGGGCGCTGGTGCGCACGCTGGCCGCATATGACGCGTACTACCGGCAGTGGGCCCAGCCGTGGGAGGTGCAGGCGCTGCTGCGCGCCCACCAGGTCGCGGGTGATCAGCAGCTGGGGGTGCGTTTCCTGCATCTGATCGACGCGGTGCGGTATCCGGCGGGCGGCGTATCGTCGGACTCGGTGCGCGAGATCCGGCGGATCAAGGCACGGGTGGACTCCGAGCGACTGCCGCGCGGGGCCAATCCGGCCACGCACACGAAGCTGGGCCGCGGCGGCCTGGCCGATGTGGAGTGGACGGTGCAGCTGATGCAGCTGCGCTATGCGCACGAGGTGCCGTCCCTGCACAACACCTCCACCCTGCAATCCCTGGAGGCCATCGAGCAGGCCGAGCTGCTGGACCCGGAGGATATCGCCCTGCTGCGCGATGCCTGGCTCACGGCCACCAAGGCCCGCAACGCCCTGGTCCTGGTCCGCGGCAAACCGGCCGACCAGCTCCCCGGCCCGGGCCGCCTACTATCGGCTGTCGCGAAGGTGGCGGGCTGGCCCAACGACGACGGCAGCGAGTTCCTGGACAACTACATGCGCGTCACCCGGCGCGCGAAGACGGTGGTGGAGCGCGTCTTCGGCGGGGACTAGTGCCGTCGCGAGTGCGAGGGGTTGGGTGATGCTGGTGAACGTCTCGCTTCGGGATCGATCGGCGCTGCCTGGGAGATAGCTGTGAGCGCACGGGGGCCGATGACCGCCTAGATGGGGGGGGTGTTGAGGGCCGCGCTATGCTGGTCATGAGGTTGCTGCAGATTTGCCTTGCCATGAGACCGGATGGATTGCAGTGTGGGACAACACATAAACCCATTGCGGGGAACATGTTTCACGCGGTATCGGTTAGTACCAAGCGCATGCAGTGCGGCGCCGGGTCCGGGCAGATCGGCGAGCGGGTGCCGAGACGAGGGAATTGCCGGAATCGGCCGGAGGACGCGGGTCTTCCGGGTGGCCGATTCCGGGGGTCCACCGACCCGGAACCAGCGTTCCGCATAGTGTGTTGTCAGGACGCGACCATCGGGAGGACCAACATGTCGAGGATGCTCGTGGACGTGTCGCACGCCCACCCGGAATTCTTGTCGCAGCGGGGGCTGTGACGTGGCGGATCTGAACGCGGCGGTCTCCGGCTATCGGACGTATCGGCAGGTGGCCCTGCAGCCCGCCCGGGCGGTTCGGCTGCCGCTGATCGGGGTACTGCTGTTGGTTGGCGTGGTGCTGGTGTACGCGGCGGACCGGGCCTCGCGCGAGGGCGTGGACCGCGGCTGGTTCGTGGCGGCCTCGATCTCGGGGCTGTTCATCGCGCGCGGGCTGCATCTGCGCCGGCCGATCACGCTGCCGCACGTCACGGTCGCGGTGATCGTGCTCGGCATGTCGAATATCGCGTATCGCAGCGACCATCCGGGGGTCGGATTCGTCTTCCTGGCCGCCACCGGATGCATCGTGATGCTGCCGCAGGGCTCGCGCCCGCAGCCCGACCAGCGGTTCCGGGTGGCGGCGCTGGTCGACCAGACGATCGGCGATCCGCTCGCGCCGTTCGCGCTGCATTCGTCCAAGACCTACTTCTTCAACGGGGCCGAGTCCGCGGCCATCGGCTACCGCACCCGGTTCGGGATCGCGGTGGTGGCCGGGGATCCGATCGGCACTCGCGCCGCCTACGGTGCCCTCATCGCCGAATTCTCCGAATTCGCGATGAACCGCGGCTGGCGCGTCGCGGTGCTGGGCGCGAGTCCGGAGGTCGCCGAGCTGTGGCGCACCCGCGCGGGCGAACACCATGGGCTGCACGCGATTCCGATCGGGCGCGATGTGGTCGTCCAGGTCGGCGGCTTCGATATGGTCGGCCGCAAATTCCGTAATCTGCGCCAGGCGGTCAGCCGCACCCGCAACTTCGGTGTGAAGACCGAGATCGTGCCCGAGCGCGAGCTGACCCCGGAGCTGCGCCAGACGCTGTACGAGATCGTCGACCAGTGGCATCACGGCCGCCAGACCCGCGGTTTCTCGATGATCCTGGACCATCTGCTGGACGGCCGGAATCCGGGCATGCTGGTGGTCATCGCGCGCGACGGCGACGGGCGGGTGGCCGGGTTCCAGCGTTACGGAACCGCCGGCCACGGCACCGAGCTGAGCCTGGACGTGCCGTGGCGGCGCAAGGACGCCCCGAACGGCCTGGACGAGCGCATGATCGTGGACCTGGTCGACTACAGCCGCGACCACGGGATCGAGCGCATCTCGCTGGCGTTCGCGGCCTTCCCGGAGCTCTACAGCGACAAGGATCGCACCCGCACGCGTCAGGGGCTGTACCTGCTGGCCCGGGTGCTGGATCCGATGATCCGCCTGGAGTCGCTGTACCGCTTCCTGCGCAAGTTCAACTCCTTCGGCGATCAGCGCTTCGTGCTGATCCGCTGGCGGGAGATCGTCTTCACGGCCGCGGCGCTGCTGACCCTGGAGTTCGTCCCGCACCGCAAGCAGATCTGATCTCGGAGTATCCTGCGGCGCATGGGATTTGCTGTGGAGCGGTTCGATCACATTGTGCTGAACTGCCGCGACGTCGCCGCCACCGCGGCCTGGTACGAGCAGGTACTCGGGATGCGGGTGGAGACCTTCGGCGCCGCCGGGCGCACCGCGCTGACGTTCGGCAATCAGAAGATCAATCTGCGGCCGGTGAGCATGGCCGCCGATGACCCGGGCTGGGTCACCGGCGCGGTGGCGGCGGCCGGGTCCGAGGATCTGTGCTTCATCGCGGCCTGTACGCCCGAGGAGGTGTATGCGCAGCTGACCGCGTGCGGGGTGCAGATCACCCAGGGTCCGGTGGTCAAGATCGGCGCCCTCGGCGAGATGGTCTCGCATTACTGTCGTGACCTGGACGGCAACCTGATCGAAATCGCCGTATACCCATAGTTGCCAGCTATTTGACTTCTGCTGGCCCGGACACGAAAGTACGCAGGTGTTCGAAGCCACTGATGTCTCCCGGACCACGCTGCGCAAGGTCGGTGTGCGGCTGGTGCCCTTTCTCGGGCTGCTGTATTTCGTGAATTACCTGGACCGGGTGAATATCGGATTCGCCGGGCCGAGTGGCATGAAACATGACCTCGGGATGTCCGAGACGGTATTCGGCTTCGCATCGGGCATTTTCTTCCTCGGCTACCTGGTGCTCGAGGTGCCCAGCAATCTGGCGCTGCACCGATTCGGCGCGCGGCGGTGGATGGCGCGAATCATGCTCAGCTGGGGCGTGATCGCGACCGCGATGGTCTTCGTGCCCAACGCGACCGTGCTGATCGTGCTGCGATTCGCACTCGGCGTGGCCGAGGCCGGATTCTTTCCCGGCATCCTGCTGTACCTGACCTACTGGTTCCCACAGCGGTATCGGGCCCGGATCGTGGCGATGTTCATGGTGGCGGTGCCGATCTCGACCGCCCTCGGGTCGACGCTGTCGAGCCTGGTCATCCAGTACGGCACCGGCTTTTTCGGCCTGGCCGGGTGGCGGTTCATGTTCCTGGTCGAGGGCGTGCCAGCGCTGATCCTGGCGGTGCTGACCTGGTTCTATCTCACCGATCGGCCCGAGCAGGCGCGTTGGCTGAGCGCACCCGAACGCGAGTGGCTGGCCACCGAACTCTCCCGCGAGGAGGCCGAACTCGCCGCCGCGGAGCACTGGACGCTGCGCAAGGCGCTGACCCATCCGCGAATCCTGGGCCTGGCCGCCATCTACGGCGGCATCGCCTACGGCCTGTATGCGCTGGGCTTCTTCCTGCCCACCATCATCGCCGGATTCCAGCAGCAGTACGGCACCCACTATTCGGTGGTGCAGCGCGGGCTGATCACCGCGGTGCCGTATGTGATCGGCGCCTTCGCGATGGTGTGGTGGAGCCGCCACGGCGACCGGACGGGGGAGCGCCGCTGGCATGTCGCGCTGCCGTCCATCATCGGCGGCCTAGCCATTCCGATCGCCCTGTACCTGGGTAATCCCTTCGCCGCCATGACCGCCGTGACCGTGTGCGCGGTCGGCGTCCTGGCAGCCCTGCCCACCTTCTGGGCCCTGCCCAGCACCTTCCTGTCCGGCGCGGCCGCGGCCGGCGGCATCGCCCTGATCAACTCCCTGGGCAATATCAGCGGCTTCGCGGCGCCGTACATCACCGGGTGGTTGAAGGATGCCACCGGAACCGAGCGCGCGGGACTGTGGGTGGTGGGGGTGTACATGGTGCTTGCGGGGTTGGGGGCCTTGGCTTTACGGCCGCGCTCAGGCAGCAGGCCCACCTGAGTATCATTTCGGTAGCATTTGGTCGTGTCTGCTGACTTCTCGGCTCTGATTGCCGACCTTCGCTTTTGTGCGGTTCAGTCTGTTGCGGTCGGCAACGGGTAGTACCCGGTTTCCATTGGTATCCCGGCAACCGACCTATGTATGAGCCGGACGTCACCACCGTTGATAGCGACCAAGTCCTCTCCCTCGTCCAGCGGCATTGCGTAGAAGCGCATTCCGTAATGACTCTCGGTTGAGGCGGCGTCCACCTCAACCGATCGCCGCGTCGTCTCGAGAACGATGCGGGGCAGGCCGTCAGCGAAACGGACCCCGACGAATGTGGGAAATCCGGTGCGCATCGAGGCCCAATACCGGACGCGTTCTCCCGGTTCGCGCATACCGCCGATACCGCTGGAGTCCAGCCTGCCCTCGCCGTCGACCACCTCGAGGAACGACGCGAGAAAATCACCGTCCTTCGGCCAGCCCATCACATCCGCCTCCGGAGGGCGTCGAGTATCGGACGGGATCCCAGTACATGCGCGCGGCAACAGCAGTGAGTGCGTGGCGATTTCGATTCAACGTCTGCCGCACGAGTCGCCATTCGGCGACTTCGTCCGTCGGGTCCGTTCGACCGTAGTTGCCGACGCTGAGCAAGCCGACAGCTTCCGGCGGAAGCCCCATAGCGTCGGCCATGCGCCGCAGCTGCGTGACATCCCGGCAGACCCTCGTGCCGCTGATGTACTTCGAGACTAAACTGCGTTCGACCCCGAGAACCTGAGCCATCTCCTCGTGCGTACTGAGGTCGTGCGCCTTCATATACGCCCTGATCAAGTCTCCGATGCGCGTATCGTCAGTGGTGGCCGACATAGGCCCAGCTTAGGTCTGCGCAGTAGTTGTCGGTCGGAAATTTCGGTCCGTCTCGCGTGTGCTTCTGACCGCGTGACCGCCCCGAATCGTCTCTGCGGCAGAAGAGGTGCCACGATGCCTGATGAACACAGGAGTGTTAGGCGCCAAGGTGTTGGATCGCGGGCAGGAATATTCCGGCTGGTGCCGGGTTGTCACGCGTGAGCGGCGAAGGGAATTGGCATGGCGAGCGGGTTTTCGGCGGACAGCCTGAAGGTATTGAGCAAGGGTCTGTTGGGTTACGTCGAGAGAGGTGAGGTCGCCGGGCTGGTCGGCATGATCTATCGGCACGGGGAACTCGTTCAGGTGGATGAGGCCGGGTGGCGGGATCGCGATGCACGGCTACCGATGCGGCGGGACAGTCTGTTTCGGATTGCGTCGATGACCAAGCCGATTACCGCGGTCGCGGCGCTGCAGCTCGTCGACCAGGGGCTGATCGAGCTGTTCGATCCGGTCGATCGCTGGCTGCCCGAACTCGCCGATCGTATGGTCATGCGCGATCCGGACGGCTCGCCCGAGGATGTCGTGCCCGCGTCCCGGCCGATCACGCTGGATGATCTGCTCACCTACCGATTCGGGTTGGGCTGGGGGCGTTCTACCCTTGGGGCGCAGCTGATGTCGCTGACCGCCGAGCCGATCGGTAGTGTGCTCGGCGTCCCGAATGCGGAGTCGCTGGACGCGGACGCCTGGATGCGCCGGGTTGGCGAACTGCCGTTGATTGCCGAGCCCGGCAGCCTGTGGCGTTATCACACCGCCTCCGACATCCTCGGGATCCTCGTCGCCCGGATCACCGGGCAGCCGTTCGAGACCGTGCTGGCCGAACGCGTCTTCGGGCCCCTGGGCATGGTTGACACCGGATTCGTGGTGCTCGAATCCGAACGGGAGCGGTTGTCCGTGCTGTACGACCGCGAGGGCGTCGTCGTGGATCATCCGAATTCGACGGCGTGGGCGCAGGATCCACCGTTCCCCTCCGGCGGGGCGGGCCTGGTCTCGACCGTCGATGACTACTCCCGCTTCGCCCGCATGCTCCTGGGGCGCGGCGAACTCGACGGCACGCGGATCCTGTCCGCCGCCCTCGTCGAGGCCATGGGGCGTGACTATCTGACGCCCGAACAGCACACCAACCCGCCGTTCAATCCGCCCCTCGGGCAAACCATGTGGGCCGAACAGGGTTTCGGATACGGCGTGCGGGTCCGAACCCTGCAGCCGGGCGTGGGTCCGAGCGTCGGCTCCGTGTCCTGGCCCGGTGGCCTGGGCACCGACTGGATCGCGGATCCGGACCGCGACCTGGTCGCGCTGCTGTTCACCCAGTGCCGCAACATCATCGTGGCCGCCGACTGGCAGATCTCGCTGGGCGAGGACTTTTACGGTGGGGTGTACCGGGCGCTCGAGGAGTGATGTTCGAGAATGGGGCCGGCTGGCGCCCAGCATCTCCAGCAGATGCGCCCGCGCAGCTCAATCGACCCGATCGTCTCTGCTGCGCGCAGCGGATCGGTCGCCGCGACGTCGCCGACGGCGAATAGGCCAGGCCGCCGCGTCCGTCGGCACGGTAGCCCGCTCAGCCGAGTTCGAAGGTAGTGACGCCGAAAACCCGGTTCAGGCAATGGGTTCGGACGGGGCCGGTGTACATGCGCGCCGTTTCGAATCCCGGCTTCAAACCAGCCTCCTCCACCAGGCGGACGGCGGCTTCGTTGCACAGTGGGACGTCGATGGCCACCGCGGCACCCGCTGCGAGGGCGGCGAGGAGTTGGCGTGCGTCGGTGGCGGTGTCGGCGAACAGCGGACCGATGCGCAGGCAATCCCGTGCGAGACGTACGGTTCCGACGCCGGTGAGGGCGCCCTCGACAACGCGTACAACGGTGCGATGTCCCGGATCGGACAGCCAGGCAGCGAGGAAGGCCGGGCGATCGGCCGGGAGGCACGAGGAGTCGTAGGCGTGCACGTCCGCGATATCGGCGGGATGCAGGGCCCGGACGGTGTTATCCGGCGGCGGCAGCTGCGGCACACCCTCGAAACGTGCACTGTGGTAGGCGAGTTCGAAGCCGCTGCGCCGGTAGTTGTGCCGCTGGCCGGGAACGCCGTCCAGGCCGACCACCCGGGAACCGGCATGTTCCAGACCCGCTCGCCAGGTAGCGAGCCCCAGACCGCGACCGCGCAGCTCCGGGTGCACGAGATAGAAACCCAGGAAGGCGAATTCGGACCCGTAGTTGACCACCGACACGGCGCTGATGGGCTCCCCGTCCACGCGCCCGAGGAAGAACCCGTGAGGGTCTTGGGCGAAGAAGGCAGAAACATCTCCGTCCCCCGGATTCCACCCCTCGGCGGCAGCCCACCCGACGGCGGTGGCCCAATCGTCCGGTGTGGCACGGTCGATGACCAGATCGGCGGGATACGCGGCATCCGGCATATCATCAACGATAGTCAACAGCCCGACAGCATCGCCCATCCGGAGTCGTCGGAGGCCGCGTCCACGGCGTTCAGGTCGGTCGGCGGTTCAGTCTGCGGTTGGTCGTCTCGAGTTGCCGGTCGGTGCTGGTCGAGAGGTCGGTGATCTGGTCCGGGGTCAGGCGGCCGCACAGCCGATCCCAGTGCAGGGCGACGATATCGCCGGGCCGGGCGTCCGGTACCGCGCAATAGTCGTCGGCGAACAGCGCGATCCGGCGAAGCGCGGGGGCCGAGAGCGTCAGGTACCGGCCGTCCCAGGTCAGTGGGCGGCTGCGGACGGTGAGCTCGGCCCCGTCGCGGGCCACGACCAGCGCACCGGTGATGCGGCAGCTGTCGAGCACATGCACGGCGGTCGCGTTCGCGCTCCGGCCCAGCAGCCTGGTCCACGGGTACACCCCGAAGACGTGGAAGCCGTGGTCGGGGGCGGCCTCCTCGGTGAGAGCCCCGGTCAGATGGGTCCAGTAGTGCCCGGCCATCGGGCCGATCACGGCCAGCAGTTCGCGCAGGAATTCCGCGCGGTCCAGTGTGGCGCCGAGTCCGCCGCCGTGCCAATATGATTCGACAATCCTGCCGTCCAACGGATCGCGGATGTCGCACAGCCTCGCCATCACCCGCAGATAGGGCCAGGCGCCGGAGAATTGCCGTGCTGCGGCGCGCACCTCGTCCGGGGATCCGCCGCGTAGCGCGGGCGTACCGGGCGGGCCGCAGAAGCCCAATGCGTTGGGGGCGTACGCGTATCGGGCGAACATCGCGATACCCTCGCCGGCCTCGCGGATGCGAGCCGGGGACGGTGTGCCGGGCCGGGCGATAACGGTACCTCCTGAATTCGACCGGTATATCAGCAGATTCGCGGCAGCTGCTCGCCGACCGGCAGGTCCATCACGCGGGTGCCGCCCAGCGCGGTTCGCGCCACGACCATGCCCGGATGGTCCGCCACACAGGTGCCGATCTGCTCGGCGCGCGCTCCCAGCGGATGGTCCCGCATGGCGGCCAGCACCCGGTCGGCGTCCTTGGCCGCGACGAATGCGATCAGCTTGCCCTCGTTGGCGACATAGAGCGGATCCAGGCCCAGCAGCCCACACGCGTCGCGCACGGCCTGCGGGATCGGGATCGTGCGTTCGTCCAGTGCCACCCCCGCGCCCGCGGCCCGCGCGATCTCGTTGAGGCTCGCCGCCACGCCGCCGCGGGTCGGGTCGCGCAGCACATGGATATCGGCCCCGGTGGCCAGCATCGCCGCGACCAGCCCGTGCAGCGCGGCAGTGTCGCTGCACACCGAGGTCTCGAATTCGATGCCCTCCCGGCGGCTCAGCACCGCGACGCCGTGCAGGCCGATCTCGCCGCTCACCAGCACCGCGTCGCCGGGCCGGGCACGCTCGGGACGAATGTCCACGCCGTCGGCGAGCACCCCGATGCCCGCGGTGTTGACGTAGACGCCGTCGCCGTGACCGGCGTCGACGACCTTGGTATCGCCGGTGACCAGCGCGACTTCCGCGCTCAGCGCGGCCGTGCCCATGGCGGCGGCGATGCGGGCGATCTCGGCCAGCGGTGTGCCCTCCTCGAGGATGAACGCGGTCGAGAGCACCAGCGGCCGGGCGCCGGACATCGCCAGATCGTTGACGGTGCCGTTGACCGCCAGATCCCCGATGGAACCACCGGGGAACTCCATCGGCTTGACGACGAACGAGTCCGTACTGAACGCCAGCCGCGTCCCGCCGACCGTGACCACGGCCGAATCACCAAGTCCCGCCTGGGCGGCCGCGCCGAATGCGGGCAGGAACAGATGCTCGATCAGCTCGCCCGACATCGCCCCGCCGCCGCCGTGTCCCATGACGATATTCGGCGAATCCCGCAGCGGCATAGGGCAGACCCAGTTCTCCATGTCGATCGCCGTCGACCCGGTCCCGTCAGGCATGAGCCACCTCCGCCGGGAGATCGAGCCGCCGATACAGGTAGTAGGCGGCGCACGCGCCCTCGGAGGACACCATGGTGGCGCCCAGCGGATTTCGTGGCGTGCACTGCTTGCCGAATGCGGCGCACTCGTGCGGTTTGATCAGCCCCTGCAGCACCTCGCCGGACCGGCAGATCGAGGATTCGGCGGTATGCAGATCCCCGACCGCGAAGCGGTGCTCGGCGTCGTATTCGCGATAGCGCGGCGAGAGCCGCCAGCCGCTGCCCGGGATGACGCCGATGCCGCGCCAGGCGCGGTCGGTCACCTCGAAGACATCGGCCAGCATCGCCTTGGCCGCCGGGTTGCCCTCGGCCGCCACCACCCGGGGATAGGCGTTGTCCATCTCGTGGCGGCCCGACTCCAGCTGAATCACCGTGCGGCGGATGCCCTCCAGAATGTCCAGCGGCTCGAATCCGGTGACCACCACCGGAACCCGGTATTTCTCGGCGAGCGGGGGATACTCGTGCGTGCCCATGACCGTGCACACGTGCCCGGCGGCCAGGAATGCCTGCACCCGGCACTGCGGCGACTCCATGATCGCGGCGATCGCCGGCGGCACGAGTACATGCGAGACCAGCAGCGAGAAGTTCCGCACGCCCAGGCGTTTCGCCTGATACACGGTCATGGCGTTGGCGGGGGCGGTGGTTTCGAAGCCGATGCCGAAGAACACCACCTCACGGCCCGGATTGGCGCGGGCGATCTCGAGCGCGTCCAGGGGGGAATAGACCACCCGGACGTCCCCGCCCTCGCTCTTGATCCGGAACAGGTCCCGGGAGCTGCCCGGCACCCGCAACATATCGCCGAAAGAGCAGAAGATGACGTTCGGCCGCGCCGCGATCTCGAGCGCCTTGTCGATGATCTCGAGCGGCGTGACGCACACCGGGCAGCCGGGGCCGTGGATCATCTCGATCTGATCGGGCAGCAGTTGATCGATGCCGTGCCGGATGATCGAATGCGTCTGCCCGCCACAGACTTCCATGATGGCCCAGTGTCTGGTGGTCACCGCGCGGATCCGGTCGAGCAGGACCGCGGCCAGCTCCGGGTTACTGAATTCGTCGAGATACTTCACGATCTGACCTCCGGATTGTCGGGCGGGCGAGCGGTTTCGGGATCGTCCAGGCCCGCCTGCGCGGCGGCGCGAGCGAATCCGTCGCCGAACTCCTCCTTCAGCACGCCCAGATGCTGGAACTCGGCCAGTGTCTGCAGGGCGGACTGCTCGTCGAGGCGCTGCAGTGCGAAACCGACATGGACGATGACATACTCGCCGGGCACCGCATCGGGGATGTATTGCATGCAGACGTCCTTGTGCACACCGCCGAAGTCGACGACGGACATCATCGTGCCGTCGCGCTCGTGCAGGCTGAGTACCTTTCCTGGGACCGCTAAGCACATGCTCGTACTCCTTTCCGCTCAGCTCGCCCCGGCAGCGAGCAGCTGACCGAAGGCGAGGCCGCCGTCGTTGGGCGGCAGCCTGTGATGGCTCAGGACCGCAAATCCGTTGTCGCGCAGCAGCCTGCGCGTGATCCGTAGCAGCAGCGCATTCTGGAATACACCGCCGGACAGGGCCACCGGGATGTCCGGCGGCGCGCCGCGCATCGCCACGTCGAGCACCAGGTGGGCGACTGCGTCGTGGAAGCGCGCGCCTATCACGGCGGCCGGAATACCTTCCCGCACATCGGCTATGACTGCCGCGAGTACCGGCGCCGGATCGATCTGCGCGTTCTCGATCGTCTCCGGCACACCGAACCGGTAGCCGGCGGTACCCGGTCGCACCGTGCGCGCCAGGCCCTCCAGTTCGATCGTGGCCTGTGCCTCGTAGTCGACGGTGTGCCGCACCCCGGCCAGCGAGGCGACCGTGTCGAACAGCCGGCCCATGCTCGAGGTGGGTACGCAGCCGAATCCGGTCTCGAGTTGACGTGCCAGTACGTTGCGTTCCGCCCGAGGGCAGGCCCGCACCGCGGGGATATCGGCGGACCAGTCGATTCCGGCCGCCCACAGGTGCGCCAGCGCCATCCGGTACGGCCGGTGCACGGCGGCATCGCCACCGGCCAGCGGCACGTACCGCAGATGTGCCAGGCGGCGGAATCCCTTGTACCCCGCGAGCAGTACCTCGCCGCCCCAGATCGCGCCGTCGGGGCCGAATCCCGTGCCGTCGAAGGCGAATCCGAGCACCGAGGCGTTCGGGTCGAGGCCGTGTTCGCCCATCACAGCGGCGATATGGGCGTGGTGATGCTGCACCGTGCGCACCGGCAGTGCGCCGGCATGGCTGCGCGCCCATTGTGTCGATCGATAGCGCGGATGCGCGTCCGCGGCGAACTGGACGGGGTGCACGCCGGTGAGCTCCTCGAGATGGTGCTCGGTCTCGGCGAAGGCCCGCAGCGTCGCCAGGTCGTCCATATCGCCGACGTGCTGGCTGAGCCAGGCATACCGGCCCTCCGCCACCGCACAGGTGTTCTTCAGGTCGGCGCCGACGGCCAGGGTCGGCGGCACCGCCATGGGCAGGGCCAGGGGGAGCGGGGCGTAGCCGCGCGAGCGGCGTACCGGCAGCTCGAGCCCGTCCACCAGGCGCAGTACCGAATCGTCGCAGGGCACCAGGATGCGGCGATCGTGAGCCAGTATGGCGTCGGCCAGCCCGGTCAGCCGGTCCCGGGCGTCGGCGTCGTCGTAGCAGATCGGCTCGCCGCCGAGGTTTCCCGAGGTCATCACCAGTACCCGCGGGCCGGGCGGATCGCCGGGCAGCCCGAACAGCAGCAGGTGGATCGGCGTATAGGCGAGCAGCACACCGAGATCGGGGTTGCGCGGCGCGACCGCCTCCACCGGCGCCCCGGGCGTGGACGCCGGATCACGCCGGGGGAGCAGGACGATCGGCCGCGCGGGGCTGGACAGCAGCGCGGCCGCGGCGTCGTCCACCTCGGCGATTGCCCGCGCGGTGGTCAGGTTCGGTGCCATCACAGCGAACGGCTTGTCGCCCCGGCGCTTTCGCCGCCGCAGCTCGACGACGGCGGCGGTGCTTCCGGCGTCGCAGGCCAGGTGATAGCCGCCGATACCCTTGACCGCGAGAATTCCGCCACGGCGCAACAGGTCTCGGGCGGCCGTGATCGGGTCGGTGGTGGCAGCGGTATTCCCCGTCATTCCGGCGTGCTTTTGGCCGGAATCCACGAGCATCGACGCAACTAGATCCCGGCCAAAAGCATGCCGGGATGACGGGTGAGCGTCCGGGGATGACGAGGGCCGTTGCGATATGAGTTCCGAAAAGCTCAGTGTCGGACCGCAGTCGGGGCACGCGATCGGCTGCGCGTGGAACCGGCGGTCGCGCGGATCTGCATATTCACGGGCGCAGGCCGTGCACATGTCGAACTCGGACATCGAGGTATTGGCTCGGTCGTACGGCAGGGTGGCGATGATGGTGAAACGCGGACCGCAGTTGGTGCAGTTGATGAACGGGTGCCGATAGCGGCGGTTCGCCGGATCGCGCAGCTCGGCCGCGCAGTCGGCGCACAGGGCGACATCGGGGGAGGCCAGCGTGCGGCCGTCGCCGCGGGTGGTCTCGGCGATATGAAATCCGGTGCCACCGCGGACCGCGATCTGTGCCTGTTCGACCGATTCGATCACCGCCAGCGGCGGTGGGCGGGTCCGTAGCCGTCGTGCGAATTCATCCAGCGCCGCCGGTGCGCCCTCGATCTCGATGAACACACCGGAGCTGTCGTTGGACACCCGGCCGGTCAGCGAGAGCTCCGCGGCGGTGGTGTAGACGAACGGCCGCATGCCCACGCCCTGGACCACGCCGCGAACGGTCAGGCGGCGCCGGATCCGGGCGGTGGTCACGGCTCGTCCCCGGAGCCGAGCAGCCGCAGGCCGGCCATCGCGGCGGCCGCGCCCTCGGCGTCGGTCTTCTCCACCGCCAGGCCCATGTGGATGATCACCCAATCGCCGGGACGGACCGGATCCTCCTCCAGCAGGCCGATATTCACCTTTCGCTGTTCACCGGAGACATCGACCAGGGCGATCTGATCGTGATAGCCGTCGACGATCTGCACGACCCGGCCCGGGATTCCGAGGCACATCGCTCACACCTCCTGTCGATCGAGCAGATCGGCCAGGACCGATTCGACCGCGGCCGCCGCGGTCGCGACCGCCGTCGTGACCGGGGCGCTGAGCCCGATGCCCTCGGCCACCGATTCGACCTGGCAGCCCACGACCACGGTCGGCGGGACCACGCCGCCCAGCGCGCGCACCGCGGCGAAGACGGCCTCGGGATCCATGGCGTGCGCGTCGAGTCCGGCGCGGCGATCCGCGTCGGGTTCGGCGCGCAGGACCTCGATGGTTCCCGGGCTGCCCCGGCCGGGCAGCGCGTCCACCAGCACCAGCGCATCCCAGCCGTCGAGCAGGTCGTAGGCCAGATGCATGCCGCGGATTCCGTAGTCGCACACGCGAACACCCGGACCGTGGTCCGGCGGTAGCGCCCGAATCACTGCGGAACCGAATCCGTCGTCGCCGAGAAAGATGTTGCCGATCCCGGCGACCAGCACGCGGCCGGTCATGGTGTCTCCCTGCTGTCGGGCCTGCTACATGCGGCGAATCTTGAGATAACGCCGCACATCCGATATCGACATGACGCCGATACCGATCAGTGCCAGCACGATCAGGCCGACGATGACGGTCGCGATCACTCCTACGGTTTCCATGGCCTGCTGTTCCTTCCTCGGGTTCTCAGGTGTGCGGGTTCTCGGGGTGCGCGCCGTCCAGCGGCTCGATCTCCTCGGGGGCGAAATACAGGTACCGGCCGTACCATTCGTGGAGATCCGCCGCGGGATCGTCCTCGACGACGACGCCGACGTGCACCCCGCCGTCGACGTCCTCGTGCACGGTGATCACCCGCGCGGTGCGGTCGGTGTAGAACAGATCCTGCGCGTCGGCGCGCCGAGCCGGATGCAGCCGCACCCGGCTGCCCTTGCGCACCAGCACCCCGGCGATCGGCACGGCATCGGAGTCCGGAGCAACGGCGTTGTCGGCCAGCGGATCCCACCAATCGAGGCCGTCGGGGACGGCGGGAACCGTTCGGGGGTCGCCCGCGGCCGGGTCGCGCAGCACACCGTGCAGCTGCCGCATCTGCTCGGGGGTCATGGCCTCGCAGCGGTCGATGATCTGGGCCGCCCGCGGGTCGGTCGCGCGGGCCTGGCGCTTCTCGTCGTCGGTCAGGGTCATCACCCGCAGGGTGAGGATCTCGTCGATCTCGGTCGAGTCGAACAGCGGTACCTCGCTCTGCTCGGCGATCTCCGGGTGGTCGTATAGGATGATCGGCGAAATCAACAGCAGCGCATGGGATCCGGTTGGTCCCGCTAGCACTGGGAAGCATCGGTGCTGCTCGCAGCTCGCGGCCGCCGTGGTCGCGGTGGGTGGCGGCTCGAGCAGGGAAACAAATGCGCCACCGGTGATTTCGGCGATGATATGTGCGCCGATGAAGGAGCGGGCGATGGCATCGTCCTTGTCGGCGGCGGCCTCGCCGGTATTGCGGACGGTGACGGTGAGCCGCCGCAGGCCGTCCACATCGTCCACGGTGAGATCGAGCCGCCCCGTGAGTGTCTGCCGTTCGCGCATAATCTGCCCCGGGGTCGCGCGGGTGTCGTCGTGGATCGATTCGACGCCGCCCGGAATCGTCCCTCCGGCGGGGATCTTCTCGCTCGCGCGCCCGCTGTCGACGTGGATATCGAAGGTGCTGGTGCACAGTTCAAATGGCCCGAGGCCACGTTCGCGCTCGACCGCCTCGTCCCAGCTGAGCCACGATTGCTCGCCCACCCGCAGCTCGGCGACGGGCCGCCCGGCCGGGTCGGTGATCGTGCGCCGCTGCAGCTGCAGGAAGCGCACCACCAGCGTGAGGGTGGCCTCCGGTCCGGCCTCGACGAGGAATTGTGCCGACAGTTCCGGATCCTCGCCCAGGCCGTACGTCGCGGCGCCAGGCGGACCGAGGACGCCGAATTGCCAGCGGGACTGGTTCTTTCGCGAGCTGGCCCGATATGGATAGAGCAGGTATCCCTCGTAGAGCACGGCATCGGCCACGGCGCGCGCCCGGGCCCGTGCGGACTCGGCGGCATTCCCGGACTCGGCGGCAATCATGGCAGATTTTCCTTCTGACCGGCCAGCAGGCCGGCGACGGCCTCGTCGTAGTCGAGCATGCCGTGCCGCGCCTTGTAGGCCGACAGCTCGTCGAGCGTGTCGCGGGACAGCCGCAGCCAGTCCGTATTCGGGAAGTGCGCGGCCATCAGGTCGTGCCATACCGTCACTGGCATATCGACCTTGTCCTCGCGGTCCCAGGGCACCTGCTGGACGGCGAATCCGGTGGTGCCCTTGGTGAATACCGTTCCGCTGAACAGGAACAGCAGCGGGGCGGCGCCGGTCCGCAGGGCGTGCAGATACTTCGATCCGGCCACCTCGAGGTCGTAGGTGCACTGCAGCGGAAGGTCGACCTCCGCGCCACCGCTGAAGCCGGGAACCATGGTGGCGCAGTGTATCCAGAGGAATGAACGCTGAGTGTCGTGCCAACGTTCGCGCGGGCCGAACAGATCCAGCAGCCCCGCGCCCTCCTCGTCGGTATACCTGCGGCGGTAGGGTTCGATCCGCACCTGGGCGCGCAATGCGATGGCGTGCACCGGCTCGTCGGTGAGCGCGGCGATGCCGACACGGGCCGAGAGCATCGGCGTCACGGCGTACGGCTCGGGCCGGATGTCCAGTACCGCAAAGGTAATCGAGTCCGTCACGACCTCACCCTGCCCGGCCGGGCCTTGGCCGCGGTGGTCGTGAAGAATTCGTCGAGGTAACGCCGGGCGTCCTGACCGCCGTCGAATCCGCGCCACAGCAGCCGCATCCGGCCGACGAACTCATAACACGCATCGATGGGCAGCAGCAGGCAGGCCCCGGCCACGTCGCGCTCGGGGCGGCGGATCAGCAGCGCCTCCACATCGGGGGCGAGTGTGCCGAGCTCGGGATGATCATCCAGGATCGCCTGCCAGCGCTCCAGCGGCAGTTCGGATTCGGTGGCGCCGGCCGGTCCCGGATAGAAGGCGACGGTGCGCCCGAGGGTCGAATTGCGGAAGAAGAACGCGAGTCCCACCGGGATCTCGAGCCCGTCCCATTCGGGCGCGTCGATCACCACGTCCGGGAACACGAGATACCGGTCGGGCACGGCGCGATAGCGCAGCGCCGCGCCCTGATCGGTGAACAGCAGATAGCAGCCCCGGCACACGCAGAGTAATTGCCTGCCTTCGACATTCACCACATGCTGATGCTCACCGGGGATGGCCTCGGCGCACATCTCGCACCGTTCGCCCGCGGGCCGGCGGGCGGGCTGCGCCGCCGCCAGTCGTCGCAGGACCCCGAACGACGGGTTCATCCGGCAACTCCCGCGGCAATGGCCACCGACAGCTCCCCGTCGCGGACGAGAACGGGCAGCGGCTCGAGGTGCTCCGGCCCGTCCACCTGGGCGCCGGCGTGCACGGCATCGTAGTGCGCCAGGCACGCCGGGCAGCGCAGCACCGCGTCCCCCACCGGAAATCCCATGCGGCGGTGCAGGACCGCGCCGGAGAGCGAGTTGTCGCACGCCGGGCAGTGATCGCGGTAGACGTAGAGATCCTCGCCGATGCGGCAGGCCAGCACGGCCTGCCCGGCGATGGCGAACCCGCCGACCTCGCCGGGGGACAGCCCGGCCAGTTCGGGAACCGCGATCCAGCTGCCCGTCCGCGGCGAAGCGTCGCGCACCCGGGTGAACAGCGAGTCGGAGGAGAACACGCTCGCGATCGAATCCGTGGCGGCCGCAGCCACTTCGATGGTCTCGATCTCGGGGGCCGCGGCGCGCACGGCCTCCTCCACCGCGAGCTCGAGCGTCACCGAGGACGATGGGCACGTGCGGCAGCTCCCGGCCAGCTCCAGCCGCACCACCGCGCCGTCGACGCCCAGCAGCGCCACGTCACCGCCGTGCGAGCCCAGGTACGGCCGGACGCTGTCCAGCGCGGTCTCCACCCGGGTGCGGACATCCTGCGGATGTAGCCCGTGCACGAGCAGCAGGCTCGCCACCAGATCGTCGGCGCTGAGCCGTACGGTCGCGGACTCGTCGAGCAACGCGACGATCCGTGTCAGCCCGGCGCCGTACAGCTCGACCACCTCGTGGAGGAGCTGTTCGGCGCGCTCGCGGGCGGTGGCGCCACCCGCGGCACACGCGTCGAGCAGCGTCTCTATCCGATCTCCGGCCTCGCGCCAGCGGTCGGCGACTGCCGCGTCGTTCCGGTCGGCCGGGTGATCGTTCACCATGTTCTTCTCCCGTCGCCGGTCGGATCCGGATCACTCCGCGGTCAGCGTCTGGGTGGGGGAGTGCAGGGTGTCCAGCGTCTTCCCGTTGCCCAGATACATGTGCACGCCGCAGGGTAGGCACGGATCGAAACTGCGCACGGTGCGCATGATGTCGATGCCCTTGAAGTGCTCTCGGTCGTTCTCCTCGAAGATCGGCTGGCCCTGTACCGCATCCTCGTAGGGCCCCGGCGTGCCGAAGCTGTCCCGCGGGTTCGCATTCCACGGGGTCGGCGGATACGGGTGGTAGTTGGCGATCTTGCCGTCCCGGATCACCATGTGATGCGAGAGCACACCGCGCACCGCCTCGGTGAAGCCGCAGCCGATGCCCTCGTCGGGCACCTCGAAGCTCTCCCAGGTCTTGGTGCACCCGGCGCGGATCTCCGCGAGGGCCTTCTCCGCGAAGTGCAGCGCGCACGCGGCGGCATAGGCCTGGAAGTAGGTGCGCGCCCGGTTGCGTTCGATCGTGTTGCTACCGTGCACCGGAATCTTCCATTCCAGTTCCACGGGCCCCTTCAGCGCGGTCTTGGGCAGGTTGATCTGCACGCTGTAACCGGTGGACTTCACGTAGCCGATGTCGACCAGTTCGGCCAGCGCCGTGGACCACAGCCGGGCCAGCGGCCCGCCACCGGTGTCCAGCGCGAGGTGATCGTTGCCGTCGTACCAGCGCGGCGACATCACCCAGCTGTACTTGTCGTCCATATCGCGCTTCTGCGGCTTGGGGTTGGTGTGCTGGTTCCAGGGGTGACGGCGGTCCACCGGATTGCCCAGCGGATCGGTCTTCACGAACATCTCCTGGTCGGTCCAGTCGTCGTAATACGAACTGCCCAAAAGGATTCGGATGCCGAGGTTGATGTCGACCAGGGAGGTGGTGAGCAGTTTGCCGTCGACCACCACGCCCGGGGAGACGAACATGCTGCGGCCCCACTGCTCCATATCCTTGTACGCGAAGTTGCACACGTCGGGATCCTGGAACGATCCCCAACAGCCGAGCAGGGTGCGGCGCAGGCCGACCTGGTCGTAGCCGGGCAGGGCCTCGTAGAAGAAGTCGAACAGGTCGTCGTGCATCGGCACGACCTTCTTCATGAATTCGACGTAGCGCATCAGCCGCGACATATAGTCGGTCATCAGCTGAATCGTCGCCACGGTGCCCACGCCGCCGGGATACAGCGTCGAGGGATGCACGTGCCTGCCTTCCATCAGGCAGAACATCTCTCGCGTATATCGACTGACCTGCAATGCCTCCCGGTAGAACTCACCGGTGAACGGATTGAGCGCGCGCATGATGTCGGCGATCGTGCGGTAGCCGTGCTCACCCTCGTGCGGCGATCGGGTGTTCTCCGCGCGGGCCAGAACACCCGGATTGGTTTCGGCGACCATCTTCTCGCAGAAGTCCACTCCGACCAGATTTTCCTGGAAGATGTTGTGGTCGAACATGTATTCCGCGGCCTCGCCGAGGTTGACGATCCATTCGCCCAGGGGCGGCGGCTTTACGCCGTAGGCCATGTTCTGGCAGTAGCACGAGCAGGTGGCGTGATTGTCACCGCAGATGCCGCAGATCCGGCTGGTGATGAAGTGCGCGTCGCGGGGATCCTTGCCTTTCATGAAGATCGAGTAGCCACGGAAGATGGACGAGGTGCTATGACACTCGACGACCTGGCGGTTGGCGAAGTCGATCTTTGTATAGATGCCCAGGCTGCCGACGATGCGGGTAATCGGATCCCACGCCATCTCGACGAGGGCATCGGGGTCGATCTTGCGGTGCGACGGATCCGGGATGATCTGAGTCATCGAATTTCTCCTACCAGGTGCGCGTCGCGCCGGTCTCGAGTTTGGTGCCCTTATGCCGCCACTGCGGCTCCTTGTCTACGGTGCGGGTGGTGATGTGCCGCAGGCTGCGGATCACCGACCCGTACAGCCCCGATGCGGTGGACGAGAGCTTGCCGCCCGGCGGCTCGTCCATGAACGGCATGAACTTGTCCGGGAATCCGGGCATCGTGCAGCCGATGCAGATGCCGCCCACGTTCGGGCATCCGCCCACGCCGTTGATCCAACCGCGTTTGGGCACATTGCATTTCACCACCGGGCCCCAGCAGCCCAGCTTCACGATGCATTTGGGTGAGCCGTATTCGGTGGCGAAGTCGCCCTGCTCGTAGTAGCCGGCGCGATCGCAGCCCTCGTGCACGGTCGCGCCGAAAAGCCATGTGGGGCGCAGTGCTTCGTCGAGCGGGATCATCGGGGCCTGGCCGGTGGCCATGTACAGCAGGTAGGTCAGCGTCTCGGAGAGATTGTCCGGCTGAATGGGGCAGCCGGGCACGCAGACGATCGGGATGCCCGCCTTGCTCTTCCAATCCCAGCCCAGATAATCGGGTACGCCCATCGCGCCCGTCGGATTGCCGGCCATGGCATGGATGCCGCCATAGGTGGCGCAGGTGCCGACGGCGACGACCGCGGTTGCCTTGGGCGTCAAACGATCCAGCCATTCGCTGGTGGTCATGGGCTGGCCGGTCGCAGGGTTGTTGCCGAAGCCGCACCAATAGCCTTCGTCGTGCAGCTGCTCGTTGGGGATCGAGCCCTCCACGACGAGCACGAATGGTTCCAATTCGCCGCGGTCGGCCTTGAAGAACCATTCGAGGAAGTCGTCGGCGCCGCCGGTGGGGCCGCATTCGAAATCGATCAGCGGCCAATGGACCGCGATCTTGGGGAGGCCGGGCAGTGATCCCAGCGCGATCTCCTCGATGCTGGGTTGGGTGGCGGCAGTCAACGCCACGGAATCACCATCACAACTGAGCCCGGCGTTTATCCACAGGACGTGGATCAAGGCCTGTTCGGCTTCGACTGCTTCGCGAGTGGGCATGGAATGCCACCATTTCTGAAGCGGTTGGTCACCCGGGTGAGGTACTCACCTACAGGTCGAAGGACCGAGCCCGGAATGTGACCCTGATCACGTTAGTGTAGGTGGACTCGGTCACATCCTCAAGGGTGCTCTACGGTGACGATCTCTGTCCGGAGAGCCATTGATACCACCGCGAGAGACCATCTCCGGTGGTCGCGGACACGGGCATGATCGTAATTCCGGGATTAACGGAATCCGCGTGTCGTCGGCATGTCTCGATATCGAAATCGACGTAGGGCAGCAAGTCGATCTTATTGATCAGCACCAGCCCCGCGGCCGCGAACATATGCGGATACTTCAGCGGTTTGTCGTCGCCCTCGGTCACCGAGATCACCACGACCTTGGCCCGCTCGCCGAGATCGAACAGGGCCGGGCACACCAGATTTCCGACATTTTCGATGAACAGCAGCGTGCCCGGGGCGGGGTCGAGCGCGTCGAGAGCGCCCTGCATCATGTCCGCGTCCAGATGGCAGCCGGCACCGGTGTTGATCTGGACCACGCGGCAGCCGGTCGCCCGGATCCGCTCCGCGTCCAGCAGGGTCTCCTGATCGCCCTCGATCACGGCCATCGGCAGCTCGCCGAGATCGCGGATTGTTCGCTCGAGCAGCGTGGTCTTGCCCGCGCCGGGGGAACTGGTCAGGTTGAGCGCGAGGATGTCCTGCTCGGCGAGGCGGCCCCGGATGTGTTCGGCCAGGTGGTTGTTCTTCGCCAGGACCTTCTGTTCCAGCGTCACCGTCCGGGTCGCTGGCGAGTGCTCGTGGCCGTGCTCATGTTCGTGCGGGCCGTGTTCGTGGCCGGCGTGCGGATGTTCGTGTTCGTGATGCGGGTGTTCGTGGGGGACCGTGATCACCGCGGAGTCCTCGCCGCATCCACAGGTTGCGCACATGTCTGACTCACCTCCATCGTCCGGATACGCAGTTCCCGCCCGGATCGGACCTCGACATCGGCACTTCCGCACGGGCACAGCAGGATCAGGTCGGCGAGGGCGAATTCGGCGGTGCCGCAGGTGCGGCACCGGGCGGTGCCGGGAACGATCTGGATCTCGAGCTGCGCGCCTTCGGCTACGGTTCCCTCGGCCGCCAGCTCGAAGCAGAACCGCATCGCGTCGGGGACCACGCCGCACAACGCGCCGACCTCGACGGTGACACTGTGCACCCGGGCACCCGCCGCGTGCTCGCACACGGTGTCTATAACGCTTTGGGTGATGGCCATTTCATGCATGGCGGCCTCGGTTCGACGACCTGGGTTTCTCAGCGTACTCCCCGCGCTCCATCCTCGGGACGAATGCGCACCGCGCGGAGATGTCTAGAGTTACCTGGTGACGTCGTGATCTCGCTGCCCGTTCACGGGGAGGTTGCGCAGGGAAGCGACGGTGGTCACCAGGGCGCGGGCGGCCTCGGCCCCCTTGGTCAGGAAATGCTTGGTGAAGTATTCGACGTGCTCGCTGTGCTCGTGGAAGTTGTGCGGGGTCAGGACCACCGAGAACACCGGGACGTCGGCGTCGAGCTGCACCCGCATCAGGCCGTCGATCACCGCCGTGGCGACGAAATCGTGCCGGTAGATGCCGCCGTCGACGACCAGCGCCGCGGCGACGATCGCGCTGTAGCGGCCGCTGCGGGCCAGGCGCTGGGCATGCAACGGGATCTCGTAGGCGCCGGGCACGTCGAACACCTCGACGGCCGCGGGATCGTTCCCGAGGTCGCGGTACTCGGCCAGAAAGCCCTCGTACGCCTGCGTCACGATGGACTGGTGCCAGCTGGCGCGAATGAACGCGATCTTGCCCTCGGCGGGAGTACTCATATCCGGGATACTACCGAGATAGCGGCTCAACCTCAGCCTCGCGTATGTCACTGGGCGGCACCGCCGAACGCGGCGGCACCCTCGGGCGTCAGCTCGCGGCGAGGTGCTTCTCGAGCCACTCGGTCAGGTCGGTGAGTACCCGATCCTGCTCCGGCTCGTTGAACACCTCGTGGTACAGGCCGGGATAGCGGATGACGGTCAGGTCCTTCGCCCCCGCGCGCTGCTCGATGGCGTCCGCGCTGGACGGGGCGGCCAGGGCGTCGGCGGTGCCGTGCAGGACCAGCGTCGGCGCCGTGAGGCGGTCCAGGCGCCCGCGGACCGTCTCGGTCGCCCGCAGGATCTCCGCGCCGGTGCGGGCCGGGAGTCTGCCCCGGAATACCAGGGGGTCGGCGTCGTAGGCGCGAACCACCTCCGGATCCCGGCTTATCATCGCGGAATCGAGTTGCAGCACACCCAGATTCGGTGTCCATCTGCTCAGGACCGGGGCGAGCAGGCGCTGCAGGGCGGTACCGGCGGAGATGTCCAAGGGCGGCGCGGAGACCACGACCCCGGCGACGTCCAGTGGGGCGCGGGTAGCCAGATACAGGGTGATCAGGCTGCCCATGCTGTGCCCGATCACGAACCGCGGCACCTCCGGATGACGCGCGGTGGCCAGGTCGAGCAGCGTGGCGACATTGTCGGCGGCGCCGTCGACCGAGTCGATATTGGCCCTGCCGCCCGCCGAGCGCCCGTGCCCGATGTGATCGAGCGCGTACACCGCGAAACCGCTGTCCGCCAACCGCTTTCCAACATGCTCGTACCGCCCGGAATGCTCGGCGACCCCGTGCACGAGCGCGATCACCGCGCGCACGGACTCCTCGGGCACCCACGCGCGCCAGAACACCCGCCCGCCCCGCCCGTCGAACTCGCCCGTCTCGCTCCGGACCATCACCGCTCCCTTCGTCGGAGGCTGCGCTGCCGGGCCGTGCCGATCGGGCCCGGCCGCCGGTCATCCGGTTGCCGCACACAATGTACGCCGGGATCGGTCGGGCTGGTCCGTGAACCACCGGCCGATTGTCGTCTCGTGGCCGTACTTCGTCCGCGGATTCGCGCTGGGTGCGCCGCTATCGCGCGGGGGCCGCCTGGGTGCGGGCCGATCTACACCGGGCGCAGGTCGATCATGCGGCGCAGGCGGGTGCGGTCGCGCTCGAGGCGGCGGGCCTCGTAGGCGATGGGGAAGTAGCGGACGCGCTCGGGGAGCAGGGGGACGCCGCGGCCGATGAGCCAGCCGAGCGCACGCAGCGTGGCCTCATCGGTGGCGGTCCAGCTCAGGCCGAGCTTGTCGCGGGCGACCTGGGGGGTGGTGCCGACGGTGAAGAAATACTGCATGCGGCTGACGGGTGCGGTCGCGGCCCGCCATGCCGGGCGCAGCGCACGGGGCAGGAAGGCGGGCGGTGCGACCCGGCGGCTGACCCGCAGGAAGTCGTCGGCGACAGTGGTTGCCACCAAATGGTTTTCGACCCTGTCGTGGAAGTATTCGAGCCATTCGGCGTAGGTCTCGGGAATCTCCTTGGGCGCCACCGAGAAATTGCGCATCAACTGCACGACCTCGCGGTAGTACGCCTCCTTGTCCGCCTCGCTCAGGGGCGTGCTGGTGAAGGGCCGGTTGCCCTCGGTGTAGGCGTAGATCGCGGTGTGCAGCACCCAGGCCCACGGCCCGGACGACAGCGCCGTATGCCGGACCCCCTGCGCGTCAACGGTATTGAGCGAGGCATGCATCGTGCGCAGCCGATCCGCCTCGGCCAGGGCCTCGTCGCCGCCGTAGATCCACATCATCACCGAGGCGATGCTGCGCATGGCGCGGCCCATCGGATCGGTGCGGAAGGTCGAATGCTCGTCGACCACCGCGGCGATCGAGGGCTCCATCGTCTGCAGCAGGAAGGCGGAGCCGGCGGTGAGCGGGAAGGTGATCAGCCCGGCCTCGTCCCACATACGGCTGCCTGGCGTGAATGGCTCGCGGGCCGGGCGCTCGGGTCGCTCGACCGGGGTCGCTGATGCGGTCATCCGGATCTCCTTTGATCACTCCGCTGCGGTGCAGCCCCCAGCATCGATGAGAGGGTTACCGTAAAAGTCTCTCATTATCTCGCCGGGGTGGCAAGCGTCCGCGGAACCGCCACGGGAGGTCACGATATGGGCACGGTGAAAGTTCTTATACGTACACCGATTTCACGGAAAATTGACACGCCGAGAGGGTGATTTAGTGGAAGAATGGAGTCCCCACCAGGGATAGGCGAAGGGAGTGTGATGGGCGTCAAACAGTCGGCGCAGGACAGCCGGGCCCACCGCTGTACCCGCGCCGGAATACCTTCCTCGATTCCTTGACGCCTGACGCGGCGGGCCCGCCCGACAGCATCAAGCGTCGATATCAATCCACCTCCGCGGGCCGCCCGGTGACAGATTTCCCGGGCCGCCGCGGTCACATCGAGGAGTTTTCGTAATGATCCGTACCTATCTGCATCGTCCCGCCCGCCGCCCGTTGCTGCCGGCGCTGCGTGACTACGCCCGCCGCTCCGTGGCGCGCCACACCCTCACCCGTGAGGAGCGCATGAACATGGCCTCGAGCCGCGGCCACGCCGCGGTCTACAGCGCCTCCATCGGCTGCCATCCGCACATCTGACCTGCGCGCCGGGGTCGCTGCGAGTTCCGTTGTGGCGCAATGGTTTGACGTGCCGTCCCGAATCAACGCCGTCAACCGCGCGGCCGAACTGCACCTGCTGTAGGGCCGCGAAAATGCCTGAGCCCCAGCCGAATCGGCTGGGGCTCAGGCAATAGAGCTGGTGCTGCAGACGCTTTACACGTCGTAGTACAGCTCGAACTCATACGGGTGCGGGCGCAGGTTGATCGGGGCGATCTCCTGGGTGCGCTTGATGTCGATCCAGGTCTCGATGAGGTCCTCGGTGAAGACGTTGCCCTCGGTGAGGTAGTCGTGGTCCTCTTCGAGCCTGTCGATCACCGACGCCAGGCTGGTGGGGGCCTGGGCGATGTTCTTGGCCTCCTCCGGCGGGAGCTCGTAGAGGTCCTTGTCGACCGGGGCGGCCGGCTCGATCTTCTTCTTGATGCCGTCCAGGCCGGCCATCATCATGGCGGCGAAGGCCAGGTACGGGTTGCCCGAGGAGTCCGGCGCGCGGAACTCCGCGCGCTTGGCCTTCGGGTTGTTGCCGGTGACCGGGATGCGGACCGCGGCGGAGCGGTTGCGCTGCGAGTACACCAGGTTGATCGGGGCCTCGAAGCCCGGGACCAGGCGGTGGTAGGAGTTCACGGTCGGGTTGGTGAACGCCAGCAGCGACGGGGCGTGGTGCAGGATGCCGCCGATGTAGTGCCGCGCCAGATCCGACAGGCCCGCGTAGCCGGCCTCGTCGTGGAACAGCGGCTTGCCGTCCTTCCACAGCGACTGGTGCACGTGCATGCCCGAGCCGTTGTCACCGAACAGCGGCTTCGGCATGAAGGTGACGGACTTGCCGTTCTTCCATGCGGTGTTCTTGACGATGTACTTGAACAGCTGCAGGTCGTCGGCCGCCGCCAGCAGGGTGTTGAACCGGTAGTTGATCTCGGCCTGGCCGGCGGTGCCGACCTCGTGGTGGCCGCGCTCGAGAATGAAGCCCGCGTTCTGCAGGTTGGTGGCGATCTCGTCGCGCAGGTCGACGTAATGGTCGTACGGGGCAACCGGGAAGTAACCACCCTTGTTGCGCACCTTGTAGCCAAGGTTCGGGCTGCCGTCCGGGTTGAACTCCGAGCCGGTATTCCACGAACCGGAGACCGAGTCGATCTCGTAGAACGCGCCGTTCATCGCCGAGTCGTAGCGGATCGAGTCGAAGATGTAGAACTCCGCCTCGGCGCCGAACGACGCGGTGTCGGCGATGCCGGTCGAGCGCAGGAACTCCTCGGCCTTGCGCGCGACGTTGCGCGGGTCGCGGCTGTAGGCCTCGCGCGTGAACGGGTCGTGCACGAAGTGGTTCAGGTTCAGGGTCTTCGCCGCGCGGAACGGGTCGAGCTGAGCCGTGCTGAAGTCGGGCAGCAGCAGCATGTCGGACTCGTCGATCGACTGGAAGCCGCGCACCGAGGAGCCGTCGAACGCCAGACCCTCTTCGACCAGGTCGGCCGTGAAGGCCTTGGCCGGAATCGAGAAGTGCTGCTGGACGCCGGGGAGGTCGGTGAACCGAATGTCGACGTACTCGACCCCCTCCTCCTTGATGTATTGGATGACCTCGTCGGCCGTGCTGAACGCCACTTAGTACTCCTTACGGATCGGTTCCCAGCCCGTACCGATTGCTGGGCATCGCTGCTGAACGTTATGGATGCGGTGTTTCCCGACAATCAAGGCTGTGTTTCGCCAGTGTTACACGTCGCGCTGGCCGCGGGTGCGCCCGCACCCGGGTTGCGGGAGTCGACCGGGCAATCGCCGAGCATGCTCGACCAGCACGCATATCCTGCCATCGTGCCGCGGGCAGCGGATGTAAAGGTCCCGAAAATTATGGCCGAAGTCTCCGTGCGAATAGTCCTGGACGGTCGCGAGGTTTCCCCTCGGCAAACCTCGCGGTCAATCGATCCGGGCATCGCGGGTCTCCGGCATGCCCAGCACGACCGCGGCGCTCGCCAGCGACAGGACCAGGACGTAACCGGCGAACAGGGCCGCGTGGTGCGAACCGGTCAGCCACGTCTGCAGATACGGCGCGGTGCCGCCGAAGGCCGCCGTGGCGACCGCGGCGCCCAGCCCGCTGCCGGTGGCGCGGATTCCGGTCGGGAACAGCTCGGCGTAGACGGCGGGGATGACCGCCGCGAACGGTGCCACGAAGACCATCGCGACGATCAGCGCCACGGCCAGCTGCCACGGTCCGCGGCCGAGCAGTGCGGTTAACGGGAAGATTGCTGCGGCGCTGCCGAGATTCGCCAGCAGCAGCACCGGGCGGCGCCCGATCCGATCGGCCAGGCCGCCGTACAGCGGCAGCATCGCGATCATCACCACCGAGGCGAGCACGCTGATCCACAGCACCTGCGCTGCCGGAATCCGATGCGCGGCCACCTGCTGTGCCGGGGCGCCGATCATCCAGAGATAGATGGTGACCGTGCCGCCGAGGGTCAGGCCGAACGCCCGCGCGCAGGCGATCCGGTGCGTCCACAGCCCCCGCCACAGCGGCACGGCCGGTGCGGTATTCCGGGCGAAGCTCGCGCTCTCGGTCAGCCGCAACCGCATCACCAGCGTGTATGCGCCGACGACGCCGCCGAGCAGGAACGGGACCCGCCAGCCCCAGGCGCTCATCTGCGCCTTGCTCAGCCCACCGGATTCGACCGCCCCGAGCACCGTCGAGACGATGATCCCGGTGGTGCCGGAGATGTAGATGAACGTGGCCCACCGCCCGCGCCGCCCGTGCGGCGATGATTCGGCCAGATAGGTCTGCACCGCGGGCATCTCGCCGCCGTGCCCCAGGCCCTGTGCCATCCGCGCGAGCACCAGCAACACCGGGGCGGCGAGGCCGATCGCCGCGTGCGCGGGACATACCCCGATGAGCAGGCTGCCGCTCGAGGCCAGGGCGATCGAGCCGATCAGCGCCGACCGCCGCCCCTTCCGGTCGGCGTACCACCCGAACACCAGGCTGCCGATCGGCCGCATCACGAACCCGACCGCGAATACCGCCAGCGCCGACAGCAGCGCGAGCATGCCCGTTGCGGCGGGGAAGAACTGGTGCGCGAAGAACGGCGAGAACGTGCCGAAGATCGCCCAGTCGAACCATTCGAGCGCATTGCCGGTCCCGGTCGAGATCAGCGTGCGCCAGGAGGGACGCCGGGGGACGGCCTCGAGGGACCGTGCACCCGGGGGATCGGCATGGTGGAGCGCGGCATGCGGCTCACCTTCTTCGGCGCGGCCGGCGAGTGGAGTCGGTGGGGCCGCGCCGGGCCGCCCGGCGCCGTCCTGATCGGGATGGATGGCCGTGGGCGCGATGGCGGGGCGATCGTCGGAACCGGCGACCGCGGGAACGGCGCTGGACGGATCGGTGACGAGCGGGTCCGTGCGATCGGGTGGTGCGGAGGATGTGTTGGTGGACATGAGCTTTCCTTGGTGGCGAGCGTTCGGCGGCGGCCCGATCCGGGTCCGATCGGTCGTCGATCGGAGTGGACGGGTTCGCGGTGCCGGTGGTGAGATAGCCGAGGGTGGTGGGTTCGATGACGCGGTGCAGGCCCGACGTGCAGGCGGGCCAGGGCGACCGCGCGCGCCAGGCCCCTATGCGCTGGCAGGAAGTGATCGCGCGGCAATGACATCCGGCGTCGCGGCGGCCAGGTCCAGTCGTCGGGCGGCGAGTTCGGCGAGGTAGTGCGCCCCGTCGGACAGCACCGCATCGTCGAAAACCGCGTAGGGGGAGTGGATGTCGGGGGCGGTGGCCGGGTCGGCATCCGGCGGGCAGGCGCCCAGCAGGATCATCGCGCCCGGTACCAGGTTCAGGATGTTGGAGAAGTCCTCGCCCGCGAACAGCGGCTGCGGCAGGTTCCCGAAGCGTTGCGGGCCATGCAGTTCGACGGCGATCGAGGCGGCGAAGTCCGCCTCGGCTGCATCGTTGACGGTGGTGCCGATAAACGGGGTTATCCGCGGATCCGCCTCCACCTCGAATGCGCGGGCGATCGATCGGCACATCCCGGACAGGCCGGCGCGCAACGCATCTCGCAGCTGCGGGGTGTGCCAGCGCAGCGTGCCCCGGAATTCCGCGCGGTCGGGGATGACGTTGAGGGCATCGCCCGCGTGGATCGCCCCGATGGTCAGTACGGCGGTGTCGAGCGGGTCGACGGTGCGCGTGATCAGGCCCGGCAGTGCACCGATCATGGCGGCCGCGGCCGCGATCGGGTCGCGCGCCAGATGCGGGGCCGAGCCGTGGCCGCCCTTGCCGTGCACCGTCACATGCAGCAGATCGCCGCCGGCGAGGATCGCGCCGGGGCGGGTGGTGAACACGCCGTACGGGAAGCGAGCCGACATCACATGCAATGCATAGGCGGCGATCGGTGGCGCACCCGCCGCCTCCAGGACACCCCCGGCGATCATCCGCGCCGCGCCGTCCTGGCCCTCCTCGCCGGGCTGGAACATGAAAATCACGTCGCCGGCGAGTGATTCGCGCCGCCCGGCCAGCAGTCTCGCCGCACCGACCAGCATCGCGGTGTGCAGGTCGTGCCCGCATGCATGCATGGCCGCGGTGTCCGAGGCGTAGTCCAGGCCGGTGCGCTCGGCGAGGGGCAGCGCGTCCATATCGCCGCGTAGCAGCACCGCCGGGCGGTGCCTATCGAGCCCGGCGGCCGGCCCTGCGTGGTGACGCTCCGCTGCCGCCTCCGGGCTGTGTCTATTGGGCCCGGCGGCGGGCCCTGCGTGGTGACGCTCCGCTGCCGCCTCCGGGCTGTGTCTATTGGGCCCGGCGGCGGGCCCTGCGTGGTGACGCTCCGCTACCGCCTCCGGGCCTGACGCCTCCGGGCCGGGCCGCCCGCCCCGCAGCACGGCGGTCACCGACCCGATGTCCCTCCCGATGGTGATCTCGAGCGGCAGTCCGTCCAGCGCATCGAGCACGCGTTGCCGGGTCCGGGGCAGCGCGAGCCCGAGCTCGGGGTCGTGGTGGATCTCACGCCGCAGCCGGATCAGATCCTGCTGCAGCGCTTGGTTTTCCGTCGATATCGGCATCGCGGGCCCTTCCTGTCGTGCGGAATCGTGACAGGATGGCGACGGGTGCAGAAGACTGCGTAAATCTGCCGGATCTTGGGAAAAATGGTGTGCTGATGCAGGATTTTGACATCGGTGACGGTATCGGCATCACCCTGGACGAACTGGATCTGGCGGTGATCAACTGCCTGGAGATCGCGCCGCGGGCCTCGTGGCAGCGGATCGGCGCCGCCCTGGAGGTCGATCCGGCGACGGTGGCGCGCCGGTGGCAACGCCTGAGCCGGGCGCGGGTGGCGTGGGTGAGCGGGCGCGCGTCCGGCCTGCCCGACGCCTGCCAGGCCATCGTGTTCGTCGACTGCGCGGCCGGGGCGGCGAACGATACCGCGCAGCGGCTGGCGCGCTGGCCGCATGTGCTGAGCGTCGAGCACATCAGCGGCAGCCACGACCTCTCGCTGCTGATCACGGTGCCCGGACTGGGCGCCCTGTCGCGCCTGCTGCTGGAGTCGCTGTCGGTGGTGTCCGGCGTCGTCGCCACCCGGACGCTGCTGGTGACCAGGACGTATCGCATGGGGGACCACTGGCAGTTGAACGCGCTGGACGCCACCCAGCGGGCCCGGCTCACCGCGGGCGTGCGGCCGTGGCCGCAGCGGCCGCCCCGCCCGCGACCGCTGGACGCCACCGATCGGACGCTGATCCTGCGGCTCGGCCAGGACGGCCGGACGTCCCTGTCGGATCTCGCGCAGGAGACCGGCCTGAGCATCAGCACGGTCCGGCGGCGGGTGGACGGCATGATCTCCGGTGCACAACTGCAGGTGCGGTGCGATATGGCCCTGTCCCTGTCGGGCTGGCCGGCCGGGATGTGGGTGTGGGCCCGGGCGGACCCGAACGACCGGCGCACCATCGAAGCATTGCTGGCCATTACCGGCGCGCGCGTGTGCATGCGGGTGTCCGGGGGCGAGCCGAACCTGGTCCTGGGCTTCTCGCTCCGCACGGTGCACGAGGTGCCGATGGTGGAGTCGCGACTGTCCGCGGAGGCGCCGCGCCTGACGATCCTGGGCACGTCGATCGTGCTGCGGTTCATCAAGCGTATGGGCCGGATGCTGGATGCGGCAGGGCGCAGCGACACCGTGGTGCCGATGGAGATCTGGAACCACCCTTAACGGAGCCGCTTCGCGCCGCGGATAAGATTCTGGCATGGCACGTATCACCGGTTCCTGGCTGTCCGGACCCGACGCGGGGGGTCCGCTGGCGGAGGAATACCCGGGCAAGCTGCTGGGGCTGCCGAAATCCGGTGTGGGCTCGCTGGTTTCGATGTCGCGGCGCACCGTCGGGCTGTTCGTCGACTGGATCATCGCGACCGGCCTCGCGGCGCTGATCGTCCGGCCCGATCCCGCCCGCATCATCGCGAAGATGCACGTCGCGGCCGGGCAGCAGCCGCCCTCCAACTTCGAGGCGATCACCAGCGCCCTGTCCACGCCGACCCTGCTGGTGTGGTTCGTGCTCGGGATCGTCACGGTGACGCTGTTCGGATTCACGCCGGGCCAGTATTTCCTGCGCATGAGGGTGGTGCGGGTTGATATGGCGCAGATAGACGCAGGTAGACCGGTCGGTTTCATCCGTGCCGTGGTCCGTCAGGTGCTGCTGATTTTTGTGGTCCCCGCGCTGTTCGCCGATTCCGACGGCCGCGGCATGCACGACCGCGCCACCGGCACGGGCCTGGCCCGCTCCCGCTGACCGCCAGCTTCTCGTCGGCCGGATCCTATTGGACTGCACACCCCTCATTGCGGCTGACCACCCGCTATGGGGTGCTATACGGGATGGTCAGCTGCCATAAACGGTGTGCGGGTTGATAAAGGCCCGCGTCCTCGGGACGCGGGCCTTCGTGTGTGAACCTCTCAGCTGCGACGGCGCACCGTGCGCTGCACGCCGCGCATCTTGGCGCCGCCGGGTAGCGGGCCCTTCGGCAGCGCGGGGCCGCCGCGGGTGGCCAGCGCGGACAGCCGGCCCTCGATGAGATCCATGCGCTTGGCGTCGATGTTGCGGGGGAGCTTGGTCAGGTGGCGCTGCAGCTCCTTCAGCGGGACCTGGCCGTCCTCGTTGCCGACGACGATGTCGTAGATCGGGGTGTCGCCGACGAGCCGGGCGGTCTTCTTCTTCTCCTGTGCCAGCAGCGACTTGACCCGGTGCGGGGAGCCCTCGGCGATCAGGACGACGCCGGGCAGGCCGATCACCCGGTGCACCGCGTCGAGTTGGGCGGTGGCGGCGATGGCCTGGGTGGGCCGCCACTTACCCTGCAGATTGTCGATCACCCACCACGCCGCGCCGGCCTGATCGTCCATCCGGGCGTAGGCGTTCTTCTGCGCCCGGCGGCCGAAGATGATGAACGCCACCAGACCGCCCAGCACCAGCCCGATCGGCAGCATGTACCACTGCATATGCACGAACAGGCCGATGACCACCAGGATCACGGTGATGCCGACGAAGGCCCCGATCATCAGTGGCAGCAGCAGTTTGTCTTCCTTGCGCTGCATCTGGAACACCTGCCAGAGCTGCCGGCGCCGCTCCTTGGACGCCTGCTTGCGCGCCGCCTTCGCCGCGGACTTCGCTTCCTTCGACGGCTTGGCGCCGCCCTTACCTGCTGCCATGCCTCTCAGGATAATGGCCCGCGATCGGCGGCGACGCACCGGTGAGTACGTAATTGACCATCGCCGCGATGCCGTACAGCCCGACGCTGATCATGGCGAGATTCCTCACGCCAGCCGCGCTCGAGGTGGCGGGCCAATTTCCTGGTGGACTCGCAGGTATGCACCACACCGATCCGCGGCAGCTTCACATGCCGACGATCACTGTCCGCGAGCCCGAACGCGCCGGTGGTGAACGTGCACGACCGCGGTGCCTTCTTGGATTTGAACCGCGGGAACCGCACCCGCGGCCCGGACCGCGTGCCCTTGCGCGAATCCGACCAGTTCCCCGGGTCCGACATCAAGACCGGAGGTTAGTCAGGCGGGTGTGCCGGCCTCGGTGCGGATGGTGGCGGCGAGCTGGCTGGGCATTGCCTCGTGGCGGGTGTAGGTGCGGGTGAAGTTGGCGGCGCCGTGGGATATGGATCGTAGGTCTATCGCGTAGCGGTTCAGTTCCAGTTCGGGGACCTCGGCGCGGATTATGGTGCGGGCGGCGGAGGTTGGTTCGGTGCCCAGGACGCGGCCGCGGCGGCTGGACAGGTCGCTCAGGGCCGCGCCGACGTAGTCGTCGGGGACCGTGACGCTCACCTCGGCGATCGGTTCCAGCAGGCTCAGGCGTGCGGTCGTCGCGGCCTCGCGCAGCGCCAGCGCACCGGCGGTCTGGAAGGCCGCATCGGAGGAATCGACCGAATGGGCCTTGCCGTCGTACAGCGTCACCCGCACATCCACCAGCGGATAGCCGGCGGCGAGGCCGCGCGCGGCCTGGGCCCGCACACCCTTCTCCACCGACGGAATGAACTGTCGCGGCACGACTCCGCCCACGACCTTGTCGACGAATTCGATTCCGGAGCCCTCCGGCAGCGGATCCACCTCGATCTCGCAGATCGCGAACTGGCCGTGCCCGCCGGACTGTTTGACGTGCCGCCCGCGCCCGGATGCGTTGGCGGAGAACGTCTCTCGCAGCGGGACCCGATGCTCGACCATGTCGACCTGAACCCCGAAGCGGGCGCGCAGCCGCTCCAGCGCGACATCGCGGTGCGCCTCGCCCAGGCACCACAGCACCAGCTGATGGGTCTGGCCGTTCTGCTCCAGATGCACCGTCGGATCCTCGGCGACCAGGCGGGACAGCCCCTGGGACAGTTTGTCCTCATCGGCCTTGCTGTGCGCCCGCACGGCCACCGGCAGCAGCGGTTCGGGCATCGGCCACGGCTCGATCAGCAGCGGGGTCTCCCGCGCGGACAGCGTGTCGCCGGTCTCGGCGTGGCCGAGCTTGCCGACACAGGCGATATCGCCGGCGATTGCCTCGCCGAGCGGGCGCTGCTGCTTGCCGAACGGCGCCGAGACCGCGCCCACCCGCTCGTCGGCGTCGTGATTGTGCTCGGCAGCGTCGTTCATGTCGTTCGTGTCGTGCCCGCACACGTGCACCGTCTCGTCGGGGCGCAGCGTGCCGGAGAACACCCGCACCAGCGATAGCCGCCCCACGTACGGATCCGACGTCGTCCGGATCACCTCCGCGGCCAGCGGCGCCGCCGGATCGCAGGCCAGCCGGGCGGGCTGTGAGCCGCGCGCCGGGTCGGCCGCGAACACGGGATGCTCTGCGGGCGTAGGGAATCCGCGGGTGATCAGATCGAGCACCTCCACCATGCCCAGGCCCTCGCGCGCCCCTTCCGGCGGCGGCGCGGCGATCAGGATCGGATGGAAGGTGCCGCGCGCGACGGCCCGCTCCAGATCGGTGACCACCGTCGCGAGATCGATATCCGCACCCTCGAGGTAGCGCTCCATGAGGGTCTCGTCCTCGCTCTCGGCGATGATGCCCTCGATGAGCCGACCGCGCGCCTGCTCGATCAGCGCCGCCTGCTCGGGGGTGGCCGCGGTCTGGGTGTGCGCACCGGCGGAGTAGTCGAAGACTCGCTCGGTCAGCAGATCGGCCAGGCCGATCACCGGGCGGTGCCCGTCGGCTCCGCGCTCCCCGTATACCGGAAGATGCAGCGGCAGAACGCGTTCGGCCGTACCACCGCCGAGCAGGTCGCGGCAGGTCCGGGCCATATCGTCGAAATCGGCGCGCGCGGCGTCCAGATGAGTGATGACCAATGCGCGGGGCATGCCGACCGCGGCGCATTCCTCCCACAGTGCGAGGGTCTGCCCGCCCACGCCGTCGGCCCCCGCGGCGGCCGAGATGACGAAAAGGGCCGCATCCGCAGCGCGCAGACCGGCCCTCAGCTCGCCGACGAAGTCGGCATATCCCGGCGTATCCACCAGGTTGATCTTGATCCCGTCCCAGCCGACCGGCACCACCGACAGCTGCACCGAACGGTGCTGGCGCTGCTCGATATCGTCATAGTCCGAGACACAGGTGCCGTCCTCGACCCGTCCTGCCCTGGTCACCGCCCCGGTGGCCAGGGCGAGCGCCTCGACCAGCGTCGTCTTGCCCGCCCCGGTGTGCCCGACCAGCACCACATTCCGAATGTCCTCTGGTCGCCCCGCCGTCAGCGCCTTGCCGTTGACGCCCGGCGTGCTAGCTCTCTCGGCCATTTGTGCTCCCGGAGTCTCGGTCATCGCCGATGTGCACCACGTGTGGTCAATCCGAGCTTCCCACCGGTGACGTTCGTGCGTCACCGATTCGCAAGATCCGCCCGCACAGCGGACGAGCACAGAGGCGGTCTCCCGCTGGGCGTCCGGTTACGCCAGACCTGCCATCACCCGTTCGGCGGACTAGCGGACGCGCTCGGTTGTCGCCAGGCAGCCGAGCCCGACGAGCGCGACCCCCATCACCGCGAGGATCGCCCAACAGGCCGCACCGGCCTCGCCACAGTGTTGTGGGTGCCTATGACCGCCGCCGCGGCGAACCGTTTGCGTAGCTCGGTGGTTCAGGCGACGGGCAGGGAGAAGCGGCCCCCCTGAACGTCTGCGGTGAATACGTTCCATTCGCCTGGTGTGAAGGCCAGTGCAGGGCCGGTGGGATTCTTCGAATCGCGAACGCCGACCGTACCGCTGGCAAGATGGGCGATCTCTACGCAGTCCCCGCCGTGCTGGCTGTAGGAACTCTTGAACCAGTTCGCGCCTGACAGGTCAGTGGTCATGATGCGTACTCCTCTGCAATCTGCCGCACCAGAAGCCTGGTGTCCTTCTCGCTCAACGCTACTCGACGCAGATCCGCTACCGCGCCCTTGTAGCGCTGAACCATCCGCTCGTCTTCCAGGAACAACGCGCCGGTATAACCTTCCACGAACACCACAGGAGGTTCCGACAGTCGGCTGGCACGCAGGAGCGGAAAGTCGAACAGCGTAAAGGACTGGACCACCAACCCTGGATACGCCCCAACACTGAACGGAACTACCCGCACGGACACGTTCGGCATCTCCTCGACGTCGAGGAGATGTCGAAGCTCTCCGGACATCACGGTTCGACCGCCGACCTGGTGCCGCAACGCCGATTCCGACAGCAGAAGATCCAGCGAAAAGTCCGGATCTTCCACGAGTCGGCGTTGCCGCCGGGCGATGAGCTCCAGGTGACGCTCGCGATCGACCTCCGAGATATTCGGTTCGGTCGTCTGCATAATCCACCGCCGATACGCCGGAGTCTGCAGCAGCCCAGGCAACAACGTCAGCTGAAAAGTCGTCATCCTTGAGCTCGCTTGCTCGAGACCCATGAAGTGATCGAAATGCGGATTCACTACATCCGAGTATGCCCGCCACCACCCGTTCGCCGGATCCCCCTTCGCCGCTCGGGCTTCCTGCAGCAGCCCCAGCACCTCAGTACAGGCCGCCTCGTCGGCCCCGTAGAACTGCAACAGCTCGCGGAATTGTGCGGTGCAGACGCGCACGGGCTCGCCGTCCTCCATCCGTCCGACACCCTGTTTGGAGATCTCGATAGTCACTGCCGCCGCCAACTGACTCTTCTTGGCCGCCAGCCGTAGGTCGCGCAGGCGGCGGCCGAGGGCGCGCCGGGGAAGGGTTGATCCACTTGACATTTCAAGCCTCGCTTTCTGGTGCGGTCCACTCCGGACCCCTTCGTACTGGACCTATTTCTTTTGAACCGCCGCATAGTGGACGCCCGGCGTATGTTCGCGGAAAGCTCGAATAGGGGTGCGTTACAACACAATGCCGGTGTCTACTGGTGGCGACCCGGTGGCCGGGAAGTCTTGGAACAGTCAGCCGCACAATCTGTTTGCGCGTGGGGTGCGGCTTTGTTCGAGACATCGTGGCGATCGCCCGGAATGCGACCGCCGAGGTGGCCCATAGTAGCCCCGGTCGCCGGGTCTTCCAAGTATCGGAGGTTCTTTGCGATGGCGAATATTCAAGCTGTGGAACGTAATACGATTCTAGCCCCGCGTGTCGCCGACGACAGGCCGTTGAATGGTGTGCGAACCATGGAGTGCGGCATTCCAATTCGATGTATTCCAATTCGACGTCTTCCAGATCGGGGAGCAGGCGGCGAGTTGGATAGCGATATCCCCGATCACAATCCGCCGACGGCGGTGGGGCTGGTACGGGACGACGTGTCCGGCCCGGCGGCGCTGCGGCATGCACTGACCCTCCCGCGGCATGCGCGCTCGCTGGGATATCGGCACCTGTACACGGTCCGGCCGCCAGACGATGCGGCCGATCCGATCGGGTATGCGCTGGACATCGCGAAGGGGCTGAATGCGTCCGCGATCGTGGTGTACGACCTTGCCGCGGTCGACAATTCCCCCGCCCGGGTGTGTGAGGATTTCGACCTGGAGACCGTCTGCCCGCCCACGACCTGGGCGCGGACCTATGAACCGCCGCACGAGCCCGGCCGCAATGGTGCTGTCGCCGAGGCGAAGTGCCCATGACGGCGGGCTCCGGCGAGCGCCGGACCGAGACCGAAGGCTGGGTGGCCGCATGGCGGCTCGTGCATTGGAGCGCCCGCCCGTGAGGTCGATGCGCTTCTGGCGAAGGGCTGGACCGGCGACGCGGCCACTGAATTCTCGAACGGCTGGACCGAAACCCGTGACGGCGGAACGCAACTCATACAGGACCTGGCCAGCCTGGCCGAGAAGCTCGGCATCACCGCCGCCGACTACCGCGCCGCCGACACCGGCAACGCGGGCAATATCTCCAGTCTGGACTTGCCGTGAGTTCGAAGTTCGAAGTCGATCTCGAGCAGCTCGACCAGATCGTTTCCCGCGTGAGCGGTCTGGCGGGTTTCCTGCAGGACCGCCTCGACGAACTCGATACCAAGGTTGGAACCTTGCAGACCGGGGGCAGCTGGGAGTCGGCCGCGGCCTCCGCCTACGCCGGCGCACACACCCAATGGCTTTCGGCGGCCCGGGAATTCGCCGAGGGCGTCGCCGCCATGAGTGACGCTGCGAAGAAGGCGCACGGCCGCTACACCGGCGCGGTCGACGTCAACCGCCGCATGCTGGAGAGCGGACAGGCGTGATCGTCGACTGGCAGGTCTACTACGACGCGGCCAAGAAATGCCACGACCTCGCCGCCGACCTGCGTGATGCCGACAAGCCAGTCCATGCAGCGGTCAAGGGCGAATGTGCGGGCATGGCGGGCGACGCGCCCGGCTGCAAGGAATGGGGGCAAACCTACGACCACGCCGCACAGCAGACGATGCAGACCAACTCCAGTCTCGCCAACGCGCTCACGAACTTCGGCTGCGTCCTCTACGCCAACGGCTACAACTACGGCATCGCCAATAACAGCAATCCGCCCCCGTCGCTCCCCACCATGGACCAGGTGGGCCAATATCAGGTCACCATCCCCACGTCGGTCGCCGACAACGGGATCGGGATCCACCACGACGGCGGTGTCGAGGAATTCTTCGACACACTGGTCAGCAAGGTCATCGGTAAATTCGGCAAACTCCCCAACGGAGATGTCGACAAGCTGGCGAAGGCTGACAGCACATGGGCCACCTTCGCCAAACACCCCACGATCACCGGCGCTTCGGTCCGGATCTCGGCCATCTCCGACCTATTCGACGGAATGGACGATCGGGCCAACCTGCAACTGATCCAGGACCACTTCGGCACCCTCCGCACCGGTGCGGACAACGTCGTTACCACCGCACAGAACATGGCCGCACCGGTCGCCGACTATCACACCGGCACCGTCTCGGTCAGCAACAGCATCTCCTCCGCCATCAGCAGCTCCGAATGGGCCATCGGCCTCACCGCCGCCGTAGCCGGCGCAGTGGGCGTCATCCACGCCTTCGACGAAGTCCCCGACCTCGAAAAAAAATATCGCCGCACTCGCAGTTATCATTGGCATGAAAGTGATCACTGCTGCGGACAGCTCTTCTGATGATATAAACCCGGGTAGTCCGAGCGGCCCGTTCACGACTAACTCGATGACGACGAAAGTCAATAAGATCGCCAGCCACTACGGCGTACCTGCTAGTGCAGTAAATCAGGCAATCCATAAGATAAAAGCACAGAGCGCGTGGCGTGGAAATGGAGGAAATAAAAATCCTGACGTCGTAGTCGACCTTGACACCGGTGAGGTCTACGTGAAGATGCCGGACGGTAGCGCATCGGAGGATAGTATTGGAAATATCGATGATGAACTGGACAAGTGACGAAGGGTGGAAATGAATCAAGTCATCAAGGAGTATGAGGACCGCTGGGTATTACAGCCTATGCGAGGTAGCCGCATAACGGCTGTCGAGTGGCGCGCTAGCGACTTCGAGTTGATATTTGATTCCCAGTTCGGACTAGCGGTGGGATACGGAGCTGAGTTATCTCATAAATCACTCGCAGAAGACGATCCCGACCGACACGCGATCACCCATTGGCCTACTGCTGAAATCGAACGGTATCTGGATGAACCGATCACATCCGCAGTGTGTTTCAAGTCCGGAAGTTTGCGGATCGGATTCCGTAATGGATGGAAGCTATTCGTCTCTGATCGGCATCCAGAGGTCGTTGCTTCAATACTATTCGACGGCAGGGAGATTTGGAATCGTTCGGGGTTGGCAAGCGACCCCGGATATCCGGTGCTCGCAATCGACCCCTGGACCGGGGAGAAAATTCAAGGGCCGCCATGGCCGCCGCGACCGGATGACTATCTAGTCGACTATGATTCCGATGACATCAACGGTTCATTCTACATCGGCTTACCGGCACTTCAGGTTATCCTGGCTCGCGCGAAGGCTGAACTAATCGACTCATCGGATGCTGAAATTCTTGACGTAGACAAGGAGTCTTATTCAAAACCCCATGTGATTGAGAAGAAGAATAGCCCGCGGGCGGCGTCGTATGTGTCTCGGTAGGTGTGGTGGGGGCGGCGGTAGTCGGTGTGGAGTATTCGCCATGACTTGAAATGGG